>MKWU01000043.1_pt1 | contig 218839 bp, 206 predicted proteins | sample 809101 | NCBI WGS metagenome assembly MKWU01 (sample SAMN05860141, study PRJNA318959) | sponge metagenome | host: Aplysina aerophoba | place: Slovenia: Piran, Adriatic Sea, Gulf of Piran | collected 2013-05-07 | reverse complement strand
ATGTCAAGCCAAGGGCCAGATAAACGGTCGTGGATTCGGCAGACGTCGGGCCCCACTCGCTGCGGGGCCGCGGCTACGGCACGAGGATGTGCAAAACTACCCGATGATCGGCGACGCGACTCAACAGATTGGTCGCCGAAAGGGCCCGCGGTCTGGCGACGCGGGCAGTGACCGGACGAGGGAAGTCGGCAGTCCAACATCTCGCAGCAAAGCGGCGATGTCCCACCGAGCAACGCTTCGAAACTCGAAGCAAGCTCCAAAAACCATACCCGTTCCCTTTCTCTGAAAAGGAACCACAACCAACCCCGCCCAAGCGGAAACACAAAGGAGGCACACCCCCGCCTTCAATTAAACACGTCCCCAAAACAAAAAATCCTTGAAATCCTTCCACATCATTCGCATCCTAGTTCAACCTCCCGGAGGCCCCACAACAACATCCTCATAAGCATGCCGCGATCCCACCATCCCCGAGTGCTCAAACACATCCAGCGCCGAATCGTACAAATCCCTCGGTATCGCGATATCCCCGTCCCAGTTTCCCAACTTCTGGTAGTAACCCACCGCTGCCGCCGTCGCCTCTACCGCCATCCCCGGGAAGAACGGCTCTTCAGCCCTCGCAACCTCCATCGGATCGGCAGTATTGACCCACTCACGCGAAGCCCGGTAAGCCCGTGCCACCGCCTTCGACTCCTCCGACCCAATCCAATCCCATCGGCCAACCAAGCTGCTAAATGCTGTCGGTCCCACTATCTCCCCGATAGAACCAACAATGTGCCCAATACCCTCATGCTCCAACTGCTGCGGAAACGCCCCCTGCTCATGGAAATAATCACCCTCACCATTCCGCCACTGCTCCATCATCTCATCACCACCAGACGACTCGATACCCTCGATGTCCGAAAGATCTATCCCGACCCGATGCAACCCATACCTCAACATCGCCTCCGGCTGACCACCATGCACATACAAGAACTTCGCATCCAGTAGCTTCTCCCACCGGAAATCCGCATCTGGCTCACGCGCCGCAACGATGAACCCATCAAAAGCGTTGATCTGAGCGAAATGCGCTACGGGCGGTTTCTCACCAGCATCGAGTGCGCCCCAACTCCCCGACACCGCCGATTGCCCTACATCCGCCCTGCCCTCAGCGACCTCAATCGCGGAGTTCTGTCCCGCGGTAGCCGGAGTATATGTCGCCGAAAGCCCTTCATTCTCGAGGAAACCGCCGGCGATCATCGAGATCAACGGACTGTAAAAAGCCGAATGTCGGGAAGCAATCAATCTAATGTCGGGCATCGATACAATCTCCAAGTTCGTTCACCTGTCAACGCCTGCCAATTCTATTCCCTTCCGTACTTCCTGCCCGTAAGTGCCCAAATTTCGACCCATCCGCTAACGCATAATTGAAGGTCAAACCACCGAAACCACCAAACCAAAACCTTCGTTTAACTAACAGACAACCGGCAACCCGCGCCTCCCTTATGAGCAAATCCAACACGCCACAACAACCCGCGCCCGAAACCGTTATAGTGACCGGCGGAGCAGGTTTCATCGGCACCCACCTCGTCGACGCCCTTATCGACCGCGGCGAACACGTCACCGTCATCGACAACCTTTCCACTTCAGCCCTCAAACACCTCCACGAAGACGCCGAATTTATCAACCAAGACATCTGCAACAGAGAAGTCACCCAACTCATCAAAGAACTCAATCCAAAAGCCGTCTATCACCTCGCTGCCCAAGCCTCCGTCGCAGTCTCGGCCCGCGAACCCCTCACCGATCTCAACATCAACGTCATCGGCACCATCAACATCCTAGAAGGCATCCGAGAACTACACCATCGACCTCGCTTCACCTTCTTCTCAACCGGCGGCGCCGTCTACGGCGACCTTGAGGAATCCGCCTTACCCGCCCGCGAAACCATCGATGCCAAACCCCTATCACCGTACGCCGTCTCCAAACTCGCCATCGAACATTACCTGCGCGTCTACGGCCACCTATACGACCTCAACTACACCATCGTCCGTCCCGCAAACGTCTATGGCCCGCGCCAAAACCCCGACGGAGAGGCCGGAGTGATCGCTATCTTCACCCAAGCAATGCTCGAAGGACGACAAATCACCATCTTCGGCCATGGCAACGACCAGCGAGACTACATCTACATCTCGGACTTCATCGACGGCGTCCTAACCCTAGCCGACTCCAACCTCCCAGGCCCGTACAACATCGGCACCGGATACGGAGTATCCGTTAACGAGATACACGATGTCCTTTCCGAACTAATCCCGACCGCCAAACCAGCGGAACACGGGCCGCCCAGAGCCGGCGATATTCCGAAAATCTGGCTCGACGTCACCGCAGCCAAAAAAGACCTCGGCTGGCAAGCCAAAACATCATTCCAAGATGGCATCAGAAAAACCGTCGATTGGTTCAGGCAGGCGACCTCCTGATGTCCGGATCCTTCGTGCGCACCGTGATTATCGCGGCAACTTGTGTTCTCGGACTCGCACTCGGTTGTAGCGAAACCGAACCCACACCAGTGGCCACTAACGTACCGACCGCGACATCAATACCAACCTCAACTCCAACAGCAGTTGAAGAAATCGCAACGCCGACGGCCACAACCAAACCTGAACCCACAAATACGCCCAAACCAGTCGAACCAACCGTAACCGTTTCTGCACCAACCGCCACACCAAAACCGTCGGAGATTCAACCGCCGACAGCTACCGCAACCGAACCAACACCCACTCCTGAACCTACAGCAACACCAGTAACACCAACACCAATCGTTACGCCTGAACCGCCAACACCCATCCCTCCCACATCAACGCCGGCTCCCACGCCCAAAGTCACCGCAACACCAAAGGTCATCGGCCCCAAATTCGTCAGACCCGCACCCGTGAGCGGTCAACGCGGCGGCGAAATCAAGGTCGCAGTTCCGCAGTCACCTCCACACCAAGATATCCATAAATCGGTCTCCCCTATCCTCGCCGCGTGGGGCCCCGGTATCGCGTACTCCCGTGTGTTCCGTTATCGATGGATTCCACCCGGCGAAGCACACAACGGTATCGACGCTCTGTCCGGCCGGTACGATCCGAACACCTCAACTTCGGCATACGAAATCATCTGCGATCTTTGCGAGAGCTGGGAGTTTGCCGACGATACCACCCTCTCCATCAAGCTACGACCTAATGTCGCTTGGCAGGATACAAATCCAGGTCTCGGCAGAAACCTAACCGCTACGGATGTCGCGTTTAGCATCAACCGCCTGACCGACCCCACATTCGCTAACTCGCCATTGGTAAACACAGTCGCCGAAGTCCGAGCGATCAGCGACGACACAGTGGAGATCGAGTTAACGCTGCCGGATGCGGAGATATTCGACAAACTCGCAGATGCGAGAATGGCGATTGTCTCGCCCGAAGCGGTCAATTTGAATGGCGACCTCATCGAAGGTCCGACGATTGGGAGCGGACCTTGGGTCCAGACTGTCTTCGAGCCCGGTGCGATGCGGTTCGAGGCCAACGAAGATTATTTCATCCCCGAACTACCTTTGCTTGATGGCATCATCGTCGCCGTCATCGAAGACGCAGCGTCTCGCACGACATCCTTGCGCACTGGTCAAATGGACCTCATCCAACCTGACGTGAGCGATCTCGTCGACGCGGTCGAACGCTTCTCCGAGTTGCGTTGGACACGCAGCCACGACGCGTCAGCCGGCATCGAGGTCGCATTCAACACCAGACGTGGCTACCTGGTTCACCACTTCTTGCGAAACGCAATCCTCTATTCCTGGGATCCAAACGCCCTTATTGACACCTTGCACGATGGTCAATCATTCATCAGCTCAGGTTTGCCACTGAACGATCCCCGTTGGCTGTTACCCTCCAAGGAAATCGATTCTCGCTTCAACGACAGAAAAATGGTGTTGGGGCTAATGGAAGGTATCAGTCTACCGCGCGGGATCGATTTCACCATCCGCGTCGGTCAGTTCGGCGACGACTACATCGAAACGGCAAACTCCCTCGCTGCCGCAGTCCAATCACTCGGAATTACGGTTGCGGTGGAACCTGTTTCAACTAGGCAATTCGGTGAAGAGGTATGGCTCGATCGCGACTACGACATCTATGTCGGTGCACCGCCGCCGCAGTCGAGCGTCACTTCGATGCTATTTGCCATTCATCACTCCGGTTCACTGCGAAACACTACAGGCTACTCCTCACCCGAACTAGACGTGTTGATCGAGCGACAGGCCACCGAGAATAACCCGGCGACAAGACGCGAGTTGCTGCTAGAAATCCAACGCGAGATATTCCGAGGAGCGCACCTGTTTCGCGCGGCTGCGAACGTTTACCACTGGTCATGGTGGTCGCACTTGAACAACGTCGCACCGAACACATTCCGGGCCGATTCTTTCTGGCTTACCCGCATGTGGCTCGGTGATCGGGTGCGCGGTTAACCCAACTTCGACGCTTCGTACCTCTGGATCGCGTCTTCCAACGTTGCCCATGCCAGCAACGCACACTTGATGCGAATCGGAAAGCGGGAGACTTCACGCAATGCGACGGCATCGCCAAGGGAATCCTCGTCAATCGATTCCGGTATCTCGCCTCTGGTTAGCATCAACCGAATGTTGGAAGAGATGTCGATGACCTCCAAACTTCGCTTGCCCTCTACGGTCTCCGCCATGATCGAGGCCGATGCTTGCGTGATCGCGCAACCTGAACCCTGAACGGAGATTTTCGTCACACGATCCCCTTCGAACTTGAGTTGCACTGTGACCTCGTCGCCGCAAAACGGATTATCGATTCGTGCCTCGGCATCGTTGGCAGGAATGGGGTCAGTGTTGCGGGGATTGCGACAATGATCCTCAACGATGTAGCGATTGACTTCGTCGAGATGTCCGAACCCGCTGCGCATCGGTGGGTTACGCCTTAAACAGTGTCGCGCGTTCCACTTGAACGCGGTGCAACTATTCTAGCCTCGGATTGCGTCGGGGATTACGCGGTTCCGATCGTGTCAGAAGCTATCTGCAATGCGGGCATCAACTCGTCGAGTTGGTTCTCGAGGAACTCCCGCAATGTGTCATCGCCAAATTCGGAGATGATCTCGGCCGCGAAACCCCTAATCAACATCGCCTGCGCGGTGTCGTAATCGACGCCCCGCGACTGCAAATAGAAAAGCGTGTCTTCATCCACGTATCCGGCCGTCGCGCCGTGCCCACACTTAACGTCGTCGGCGTAGATCTCCAATGATGGCTTCGTATCAACCTCGGCACCGTGCGAAAGTAGCAGGTTCAGATCTTTCTGGCTCGCATCGGTCTTCTGCGCTCCGCGTTCGACCGTGATCTTTCCGCTAAACACCGCTCGCGAACGTCCCGACAATATGCCCTTGTAGTACTGATCGCTCGTGCAATGCGGCGCCGAATGGGTGGTGCTGATCTCGTTGTCCTGGTGTTGCCGATTGGTAGTCAGATAGACGCCGTGAAGCGTTGAAACCGCGTGTTCACCCGCCAAGTGCGTAAAAACGTCGTTGCGCCCGATCGAGCAGCCTACGGAGAAGGATGACGACTGGTAGTTTGAACCTGACGATTGCTTGACGCGTGTGGTTGCGAAATGGTACGAATTCTCGTTGTCGAGCTGCGCTCGGTAATGCTTCAACGACGCGTCTTCCGCCAACGAAATCTCGATGACCGGAGCCGACAAGTGTGCGGCATCGGACATTGATACGTGCGTCTCAATCAGCATCGCTTCGGCACCAGGGCCGATTGAGGCCGCGACGCGTGGGTAAACGGCCCGATGCCCGTCGTCGAGCCCAGTAGTTACGAATACCAGGTGTATTGGCTTGCTTGCAGATACCCCAGTATCGACATCGACGAAGATGCCGTCATCGAGGAAAGCAGAGTTCAGCGAAACAAATGCGTTGTCTGCGCACTGCGCCAATTTACCTAAATCGGCGAAACCCGAAACCGAATCAAATCGGACTCCTGCTTGCTGTCCAACAGAATCCGAATGAGATCGATCTAACCTACCATCAACAAATACTAGATTCTGCCATTCAGACGGAAGCGGAATCTTGGCGGCAAGTTCATTGCGATCAAATGTTTTCGACGGCGAACCAGATCGAAACTCCGCACGATCGATGCCCCTCAGGTCGGTATACTTCCAGAGCTCGTTTCCCCGTCGGTGGATCGGGAATCCGACTCTTTCGAACTCGCGCCAACCGACATTTCTGAGCTCGTTGACTGGATTAGTTGCTACACCGTTGCTGGCTTGGGCGGCTACGAAATCATCCCAATCCTGACGGTAAAGATCTAGGTGCCGAACGACGTTTGTCGGGATTTCCACGACATTGAGGGTCATGAAATCTCTTCGCTTCTCTGCTTCATCGAACCGTCAGATAGTCGCGGTACCCAGTGGCTTCGATCTTCTCAGCCAACGGAGCTCCGCCCGTCTCTACGATCTTCCCGTTTACGAGAATGTGGACGACATCCGGCTTCACGTAGTGCAGCAGTCGCTGGTAATGCGTGACGATCACGAAGCTACGATCCGGCGAACGCATTTTGTTCACGCCATCTGCCACAGCTTGGAGCGCATCGATATCGAGGCCGGAATCGGTTTCGTCCATGATTGCGATCCGTGGTGCGAGCACCTGCATCTGGAGCATTTCATTGCGCTTTTTTTCGCCGCCCGAGAAACCCTCGTTTAGTGACCGCTTGATCAAATCGGGATTAATACCGGTTTCGGTAACCTTTTCGTCGAAGAGTTTCGAGAATGCCCGTACGGACATCTTGGACTGTCCATTCGCATTGTCGATCGCGTCTTTGGCGGCTTTCAGGAACTGCCACGGGCGAACACCCGGTACCTCTGACGGGTACTGCATTGCTAGGAACATTCCTAGGTGGGCTCGGGCATCTGGCATCAACTCGACTATGCTTTCGCCGTCGACCGTGATGTCGCCGTCGGTGACCGAATATGAAGGTTTGCCCATGAGGACGTTGGCGAGCGTGCTCTTGCCGCTCCCGTTGGGTCCCATGATGGCATGCACCTCTCCCGGGCTCACCTCAAGGTCAATCCCTTTCAGTATTTCTTCTTCGCTGTCAGTTACGACGGCGTGCAAATTTTCAATCTTCAGCATTCGCTCTCTCGTACGATGTGACCCGGTGTGGGTTGTAGTTCACGTTCCCGTCGTTTGATCGGACGGGTTAGATTATCCGACCGCGCCTTCAAGACTTACCTTGAGCAATTGACCGGCTTCAAGGGCGAATTCGAATGGCAATTCCTTGATGACGTCGCGGCTCCAACCCGTGATGATCATGTAGTGAGCATCTTCTTCGGAGATCCCGCGTGCCATGAGATAGAAAAGCTGTTCATCGCTTACTTTCGAAGTGCTCGCTTCGTGCTCCAATCTCGCAGTGGGATTACGCACTTCGATGTACGGGACTGTGTGAGCGCCACACTGATCGCCGACCAACAGCGAGTCACATTGCGTGTGGTTTGTGGCGTTTTCGGCACCGGGCAGAATCTTCACTCCGCCGCGGTAGGTGTTTTCACCGTGCCCGGCCGAAATGCCTTTTGACACGATGGTTGACTTCGTGTTCTTGCCGATGTGGATCATCTTTGTGCCAGTGTCGGCCTGTTGGTAGTTGTTGGCTAACGCGACCGAGTAGAACTCACCGACGGAGTTGTCGCCCCGCAGAATGACCGACGGATATTTCCAAGTGATGGCGGAGCCAGTTTCGACCTGTGTCCAAGAGATCTTGGCGTCATTCCCCGTAATCCCACGTTTGGTAACAAAGTTGTAGACGCCGCCTTGGCCGTCTTTTGTTCCCGGGTACCAGTTCTGGATCGTCGAATACTTGATTTCGCCGCGGTCGAGCGACACCAATTCGACCACAGCAGCGTGTAACTGACTGGTTCGGCGGATTGGTGCGGTACAGCCTTCGAGGTAACTAACGTATGCGCCTTCGTCGGCGACGATTAGTGTTCGTTCGAATTGACCGGTGCCTTCGGTGTTGATTCGGAAGTAGGTCATCAACTCGATCGGACAACGGACGCCCGGCGGGATGTAGGCGAATGAACCATCAGAGAAAACAGCAGAGTTGAGGGCGGCGAAGAAGTTATCGGTGTATGGAACCACGGATCCCAGATACTTCTGAACCAACTCGGGATGTTTCTGGACCGCTTCTGTAAATGAGCAGAAGATGATCCCGCGTTCCTCGAGTTGGTCAGCGTATGTGGTAGCTACCGATACCGAGTCGAAAACGGCGTCGACAGCCACGCCGGCCAGGCGTTCGCGTTCGTGCAACGGGATCCCAAGCTTATCGAAAGTCTCGAGCATCTCGGGATCGACCTCGTCCAAGCTCTTCGGTGCGTCATCCAGAGTTTTGGGTGCCGCGTAGTAATAGATGTCTTGGTAGTCGATCTCGGGGTAACGCAACTTCGCCCAACGCGGCTCAGCATCCTGAAGTTGCAGACCGTTCCAGTATTCCAAGGCCTTTAACCGCCACTCAAGCATCCATTCAGGTTCGTCTTTCTTCTCGGAGATGAGACGCACGATGTCAGCATTTACACCCTTGGGTGCCATCTCCATCTCGATGTCAGTCGTAAAACCCCATTTGTAGCCCGAGTCTTCGAGCTGGGATTCGCGCGAGATAGTTAGTCTTTCCTGAGTAGTCAACTGGCCTCCCAGTTTCTGCGTCCGCTTGTAAGTCGATGCGGCGACGGTTGGGTCGCCAAAGATCGCGACCCGATTTCGGAACAGTTCGAGCCGACCATCGTTTTTACGTCGGCTATTGATTGCTTCACGTCTTTAATTTTACCAGTCGCAAAGCCTTGCTCGTTTCGGCAACATCGCCTTGAAATCAGCCTTAGAAGGGCGAAAAGCCATGATTGCTGGTGCCAATTCCAATTCCTTACCTGATTTGCGCACTATTTCATGGGACGCTATCGTTCCTGTGTATTCTTCATTCATAACGGAATGGAAATTGCTCCTAGGTTGCGGATACGGGTAGCGTACGGAGTTTTAGACGTGGTACTCCATCAGATCAAAGATCGACTGTCTCGCATCAGGAGGCCGACGCTCCGCACGGACGCCGGATTGGAGCGAACGGCCTTGGAAGGTGCACTGTTGGCCCGACGCGAACTCGATCCAAGGGTTGTCGATGCCGTGTTGCGGGTGCCGCGGGAAGAATTCGTCATGTCGAGCGATCGCCGATGCGCGCAGGATGATCGGGCCCTATCGATTGGCTTCGGGCAAACCATCTCGCAACCGAGCCTCGTCGCCCACATGGTGTCGGAGTTAAAGATCCCGGCTCAGGCAGGTCGCGTCCTCGACATCGGCTGCGGTTCGGGTTACCAAGCGGCGATCTTATCGCTGTTGGCCGAAAAGGTGATCACCCTCGAACGTATCTCGTCGCTCGCCAACGCTGCCCGTTCGAGACTCGAGCGATTGGGATACCACAACGTAACCGTCATCCAAGCTTCGGATGATGTTCTTGGGCATCCGCAATCAGGACCATACGACGCGATCATCGTCGGTGCGAGTGCGCCTGCGATCCCCGATTCCCTAGTCGGCCAACTGAAAACGGGCGGCCGCTTAGTGATCCCGGTAGGTCAACTCAAACGGCAACGACTTGTCACCGTCGTAAAAACCGAAGCCGATTCAGAAGTGAATTACGGCTTGGACTGCGTTTTCGTACCTTTAATCGGTCCAGAAGCATGGTGATGCTCGTCGGACGGTAGCTCTGAACGTGTATTACAAAATAGACAACATTGGCGAAATTCGGAATGAGCGCAATGACAACAACTGAGTTTGAAGCAGTAATCGGTCTTGAGACCCACGTGCAACTCAACACGAAGAGCAAGATGTTCTCGTGGTCCGGTGCTGGCTACCAAAAGGCGCCGCCGAACACGTTGGTGGATCCGGTATCTATGGCGTTGCCGGGCACATTGCCAGTAGTTAACAAGCGTGCCGTCGAATCGGCGATTGAAATCGGTCTCGCACTGAATTGCGATATCGCCGAGGTTACAAAGTTCGACCGCAAGCAGTACACCTACCCGGACTTGATGAAGGGCTACCAGATATCCCAGTTCGACGAGCCGATTTGCACTGAAGGTTGGCTCGAACTGCCGACCGAAGTACCGTGTCGTGTTGGGATCAACCGAGTGCACATGGAAGAGGACGTGGCGCGACTGATTCACATCGACTCCCCAACCGGCGGCGTGATGCACTCTTTGTTGGACATCAATCGCGCCGGAGTGCCGCTCATGGAGATCGTCACTGAACCCGACATGCGAAACACGGAGCAGGTCGAAGCCTACATCACTTCGTTGCAGGCGATCATCCGTTACTTGGGAGTGGGAACGGCGAATATGGAGGAAGGCTCCTTCAGGTGCGACGCCAATGTAAGCGTCAGACCAATCGGTTCATCCGAGTTAGGCGAAAAAGTCGAAGTCAAGAACATGAACCGTGTGCGGGCAGTGTGCGAAGCGATCGAGTACGAGATCAAACGCCAAGTCGCCGCCATTAAGCGTGGGGAAAAAATTGTCCAAGAGACCAGAGGTTGGATGGACGGTGAGAAGGTAACTATCGCTCAACGCTCCAAGGAAGACGCCCACGACTATCGATATTTCCCGGAACCGGATATCCCTCCGATCCAAATAGAACGCAAATGGGTGTCTGAGATCAAATCTGAGATGCCGGAGTTGCCACTGGCTAAGAAACAAAGGTTCATCGACCGCTGGGGGTTGTCCAATTACGACGCATCGCTGATTGTCGACGACCGTAGTTCCGCAGAGTATTTCGAAACGGTAATGAAGTCGGTGACCGACGAATCAAAAAGCGCGCAGGCAGATTTCGCCAAAGAGACCGCGAACTGGTTGAATGGCGAAATGGCACGAATGATGCACGAACACGATGTTGGATCGATTAAAGAGACCCGCATCAAACCTTCGTCGTTGGCAGTGCTCGTGAGAAAGTTCCAAAAACGCGAGATCAACAACAACTCAGCCAAACGCGTGTTCGGCGAAATGTTCGACAATGGCGCTGATCCCGATGAAGTGATCCAAAGACTTGGTTTAGCCGCGGTTGGCGATGCCGACGAGTTGACGCCAATAATCGAAGAAGTATTGGCGAACAATGAGGACGCGGTGGCCGACTACCGGTCAGGTAAGACGACCGCGATACGTTTCCTGATGGGGCAGGTTATGAAAGCAACGCGCGGTCGAGCTGACGCGCAGGCGGTGATGCGGCTACTCGGCGAGGCAATGGACCAGTAATCTGAATGCCGAAGTTGCTGATGTAACGCCGCGCTGAATTAACCTTGTAGACATGTGGTTCCAAATTGCGCTCCTCGTCATCGCCATCGTGCTGATCGTGATTCTGCTGTTGCAGGCACGCGGCAACAATCCGTCCGTATTCGGTCAGGCCGAGAGCACGTTCCACGTCCGCCGCGGCGTCGAAAAACTGCTTTTCCGGTCTACGATCGTTCTGACAGTGATATTCGTGGTCGTCGCAATTGCCAACGTCCGATTCAGTGGATGAACTGATCGACTGCCGTCACGCACGCCGCCAAGTTGTTCCCTGCGGGCTATCAGAAATCTCAATGTCCATATTGAGTAATTGATCGCGAATCGCGTCTGCGGTATCAAAATCCCGTTGCTGGCGCGCTTCTTGACGCTTGGCGATCAAGGCCTCAATCTCGGAAGAATCTGAGGCATCATCGGTGCCGGGTTCTTCAAGCGTCAATCCCAACACGCCGACCAACTCCCTCAATACGGCCTGACCATCCGCGATATCGGCGCCATTCGCTTGATGGGTGAAAATTTCACGGGCTAGATCGAACACGGCAGCCAGCGCCCGCGGCGTGTTCAAATCATCGTCCATCGCCGCGATGAACCGTTCCTTGATATGCGCTCCATCGTACGATTCGCCCTTACCTGGACCCGTGTTCGCCGCGGTCGCGGCCTGTCTCAACCTTCGGACCGAACGTTCGGCAGCTACCAAGTTCTCCACATCGTAAGTCGCCGGACTGCGGTAGTGACTCTGGAAAATCCACATCCGAATGGCATCCGTTGAATATGACTTGAGCGCGTCGCGCACCGTCACAAAGTTGCCGAGCGATTTCGACATCTTTTCATCACCGCCCATCCTCAACAAACCGTTGTGCACCCAGAAACGCGCGAACGGGACCACTCCCGTGGCCGATTCAGACTGTGCGACCTCGTTTTCGTGATGCGGGAACACTAGGTCCAAACCGCCTCCGTGGATGTCCACCTGGTCACCCAGGTACCGACGCGCCATCGCGCTGCATTCGATGTGCCAACCCGGCCTACCCGGACCCCATGGGCTATCCCACGATGGTTCACCCGGCTTCCACGCCTTCCAAAGTGCGAAATCCTCGGGATTTTCCTTCAATAGATCTGGTTCTAACCTCGCCAATTCAGCCATGCCGTCAATTGTTCGTCCGCTCAATTTCCCGTAGTCTTCGTCGCGACGAACACGGTAATAAACCGAACCGCCGGCTTCGTACGCGGCGCCTAAATCGACCAGCTCTCCAATCAGATGGATTATTGATTCCATCTCTTCCGAGACGCGGGGATAGTGATCCGCTCTTTTTACGTTGAGCCCATCCATGGCCTCGAAGAAAGTGTCGACATGCTGTTGCGTCAATTCGAACCAATCGATGCCATTCTCGGCCGCGCGATCGATAATCTTGTCGTCGACATCGGTAAAGTTTTGGACCCGTTTGACGTTGATCCCGCGGTATTGCATGTACGACTGCATAACCTCAAAAATCATGGACGACAACGCGTGCCCCAAATGCGGTTCGTCGTACGTGGTAACCCCGCACACGTACATTCGCACCGGGTCGGAAATCTGTTTGAACTCTTCTTTCTGGCGAGTGAGCGAATTGTAGAGAAGCATGATCGGGCAATCGGAATCGGGCAATCGAGGTTGGTCTCGCAAGATTCTACTAGTGCCGGTGGCTATCGAACTAAGGTAACGATTGCTTGAGCCGCGATGCCTTCACCTTTACCGATGGCACCTACTTCGTCAGTCGAGGTGATCTTCGCGTTAACGCGTTCAATTTCGATACCGATTGCTTGCGCGATGTTCCACTCGAAGGCCGGCGCGTGCGCCGCCAATCTGGGACGTTGAGCGATCACCATCGTGTCGACGTGGTCTACGCTCCACCCTAGAGACGCGGCTCGGATGGTCGATTCGCGAATGAATCGCGCGCTATCGAACCCGGCGTATTTGGGATCATCAGAAGGGAAATTCCCGCCAAGATCGCCAAGACCAGATGCGCCCAAAATCCCACTCGCTACCGCGTGCATCAACACGTCACCATCTGAATGTCCTTCGAGATGCATCTCAAAGTCGATCTCCGAACCGCCGAGTCTCAACGGGCCGCCGTCAACGAGCCGATGACCGTCGAAACCGATTCCAGAGCGGAACGTTCTCGAGGGGCCTTGCCCCGCCGCGATCGCATGGGCGATTGGAATATCGGACTGGGTCGTGATCTTGATGTTCTTGTATGAACCCTCGAATGTACCCACCAAACCACCCGCGATTTCGACCATCGACGCGTCGTCGGTGACCTCTTCATCGACGGTTTCATGGGCGGCGCGGAGAATTTCAGATTTGAATACCTGGGGGGTTTGAACCGAAAACAATTGGTCGCGTTGCGGAGTATCAATGACCAGCCCGTTTGAGACTTGCTTAATAGTGTCCTTGAGTGGGACAACCGGTATGACCGCACCGACCCGTCCGGCCGCGAAGACACCACGAGTTAACATGGCCGCGTCGATGAATGGCCGAGCCGCGTCGTGTACGGCTATAAATGTCGCTTCGTCGTTGATCCGGCGTAGTTCTTCGATACCCTTACGGACTGAATCCTGACGACGGTCCCCGCCCGCGACTATCTGATAGGGCTTCGAAAATCCGCTGTTGGCGATGTTCTCACGAAACTCGCGGATTCTCGATGGATGGGTCACAACAATGACCGTGTTCACCAATTCGCACGCTTCGAATACCGCTAATGAGTGCCAAAGCACCGGCCGTCCATCGATCGACAAAAACAGTTTGTCGACACCTTCCATCCGAGATGATCGACCAGCCGCTACGAGGATGATCGATAAGTTGCCGTGTGGGCTGGGAACGTCGGGCGCGATTGAGGCGGACATCGCTGCAGTCTGGACTATGAACTAGAGAACTCGTGAATCGACGGTCTCGGTGGAAGATCGTTGAACAACTATCCTATCGGCAGGTTCAGTTCGAAGAAGTCTCTCAACCACCCGATACCTGAACGGCACGCGTACGCCATGATGATCAAGCGAATCAATTTGCCCGCGAAAACGTAGATGAGGAACTTCCGATACGGGTAGAGGAGCGCCCCTGCTGCAATCCCCGCGAGGTCGAAAAACGGAGTCGGTATCAGCGAAACTGCAAAGAGTGTCACCGCGCCGTTGCGCTCCATCAAATCGTGAATGCGAGGGTACCAACGGAACTTCATCGCCGCGTTCTGACCTGCGAAACCTGCTAGGTAAGCGGTCGTTTCCCCCAGCGTCGCTCCCGCTGCACCGACGAACCCGATAATCATCGGATGCAGACCCAACGACGGTTCGGCCGCAACGCACGCGGCTAAAACGCCCGGCAACGGCAGAATGATCGTGGCTGCTCCGACAAGGTTGAGATAAAAGGTCGCGAGGTATCCGACGTCGGTGATATCGAGATAGTCACCGATCCACAACCCAATGCCAGCCGCGGTGGAACCGAGAACAACTGACCAAATTCCGATCTGGACCCATTTCGGATTTCTGGCGAGATAACCGAGGACAACCTCGGTCAGACGAGCAGGAGAAAAGCGGTTGGAATTGCGGCTTGGGGCGACCGTATCGTCGGGGTAAAGTTGGTCGTCTGACGGCATCAAACCGAGATAACCTGAGCCGAGGTTCGTAGGGGGTTGTTTCGGTTCAAGTCTTGTCTCGATTCTAACGCTCAGCTGGCCGCAGCCAGTGCGGATTCTGTCTTTGTGGCGAATTCTTTGACCCCGTCTCGGTTGAATACTACCCGTCCGTCATCAACATCGATGACGACATGAACGCCATCGCTTACTTCGCCATTTAGCAGTGCCAATGCCAATGGGGATTCGATGTAACGCTGAATTGCCCTTGACATGGGACGTGCTCCCATCCACGTGTCATATCCGCGCTCAGCGAACCAACTTTCGGCGGCGGCGGTGAGTTCAATCGAGATCTCACGGTCTTCAAGCCGCTGCTCAACCTGCCGGATAAATTTCCTAACGATTTGATCGATTTCGCCTCGTCCAAGCGCGTCAAACACAACGATGTCGTCGATTCGGTTAAGGAACTCCGGTGCGAACCGCGATCTCAATGCCTGTTGGTGACGATGCGTCATGCCAGGCGAATCAAACTCATTGCGTCTTCCTTCATCGGAATCAGTGGTAAAACCCAAACCTCCACGATTACGGTCAGCCGTTCCTAAGTTGCTGGTCATGATGATGATCGTGTTGGTGAAATCGACCGTGCGACCATGACCATCCGTCAATCTGCCGTCGTCGAAGATCTGTAGCATGCTGTCGTAAACGCTGGGGTGAGCCTTCTCAATTTCGTCAAGCAATACGACAGAATAAGGCCGACGTCTCACAGCTTCTGTCAGCTGCCCCGCATCATCGTAACCGATATATCCCGGTGGAGCACCGATCATTCGAGAAATTGAGTGACGTTCCTCATATTCCGACATGTCTAGCCTGATCATATGGTTCGGATCGTCAAACATGAACTCTGCCAACGCTTTAGCCAGTTCGGTCTTGCCGACCCCAGTCGGGCCCATGAACAGGAATACACCGGTCGGGCGATTCGCATCTTTCAAGCCCATTCTGCCTCGTCGAACCGCATCTGCCAAGGTCTTGACTGCCACGTCTTGCCCGATCACGCGTTCGTGGAGTCGCTCTTCGAGTTTGAGGAGTTTTTCGACCTCCTCTTCAACCAGTTGGTCCAGTGGGACGCCGATCCTCTCTGCAATTAGCGCTGCGATGTCCTTCTCGTCGATTACGAGAGGCGCCGCGTCTGTCGTGCTGTTTTGATCATCGATAGCCACTGCCGGGGCGCGTTCGATCCGAGCCTTGGCGGCTGCTTCATCGATGAGGTCTACTGCCTTGTCGGGGAGTTGTCGATCGGTGATATAGCGGTCACTCAACCGGGCTGCCGCCCGGAGTGCGGAATCGGTCAGTTCAACGTTGTAGTGTGATTCATAATTGCCACGAATCGCATTCAACATCTCAACCGCCGACTCCGCGTCAGGTTCCTCGACCCATATCGGTGTAAATCTGCGTTCGAGTGCGGCATCCTTTTCGATGAATCGTCGGTATTCCTCCGGGGTTGTGGCGCCGACGACTTGAAGTTCACCACGCGCGAGTGCCGGTTTCATCATATTGGCCGCGTCGAGCGAACCCTCGCTGCCCGTACCAGCGCCGACCACCGAATGGAGCTCATCAACGAAGAGGATGATCTCACCGGCCGACGCTTGAGCTTCATCGATGACCGACTTCAATCGCTCTTCGAATTCACCGCGGAACTTCGCGCCCGCCAACAAAACGCCGATGCTCAATGCCAAGACTCGTTTGCCCGACAACATCGTTGGGACATCGCCTTCGACGATCTTCTGGGCCAACCCCTCGATGATCGCAGTCTTTCCAACTCCGGCGTCACCGATCAGGGCCGGGTTATTCTTGGTGCGCCGTGTGAGGGTCTGCATGACTCTACGGATCTCGTAGTCGCGACCGACGATCGGGTCAAGCTTGCCTTCGCGAGCTAGATTCGTCAGATCGGTCGTGTACTTGCGCAACACACCGTATGCCTGTTCAGCGTCTGGGGTAGTGACCCGCGCGGCGCCCCGCACCTGGTGGTCCGCGACGTACACTCGTTCCGCAGTAATGCGGTGCTTCGCTAGCACCTTGGCTAGTTCGCCATCCGCTTCTTCCACGATGGCGATCATCAGATGATCCATGCTCATCAAGTCGTCGCGGAAGGTTTTGCGCTGAATCGTTTGAGCCTTGCTTATCGCGTTCTGCGCCCTTGGCGTGATGTATATCTGCCTTTGACGTCCAACCTGTTGGCCAATACCTTGCGGTTTAGCGTCGATGAGATGCATCAAGTCGGTCCGCAACTCTTCGGTGTCGACCTCAAGAAAATCGAGGATCTGGCGCACCGGGCTTTCAGCGCTGTCCGTCATCGCGAAAAGGATGTGCTCAACGTCTAGCTGGACGTTTTTGCGTTGCAACATCAGTTGAACGGCGGCATCGATCGCCGCTCTTGCTCCGTGCGTGAAGTTTTCGGGTGAAATAGTCATCAGGTTCCCTGGTGTAGTACGCGCTCGCACCGACGACGGTGCAAGAGCGGCTTGATGTGATGCGTGTCTTAATGGTAATTGTATCATGCCAACGATAAAACTTGACATGATACGTATCTAGTTTTAATATCTAGCTCATGTGAGCAACTGCGATGCTCACGATGTCTGAAAAGGAGATTACTAGATGACCGCATTGACACGTTGGAGCCCATTCCACCGCGCCGCCGTATTCCCATTCGATTTTCGGGGCAGCATAGCGCCTTCGAGGCTGAACCTCGATGTGCCGTTGAAGCTCGGAGTAGATGTGGCACACAACGAGGATCGTTACACGATCGAGGCGTCACTCCCGGGATTCGATCCGGAGAAGATCGATGTCACGGTTGACGACGGCGTCCTGAAAATAGTCGCCAAGAACCAGAGCGAAGAAACGCAAGAGCACGGTACGTATCTGGTTCGAGAGCGTCGTTCTGGGAGTTTCTATCGTGCGCTCAGGATTCCGGAAGGTGTCGATATCGACGCCGCGACTACGTCGTACAAAAACGGAATTCTCAAGATCGAGCTGCCGAAGAGTGAATCTGAGCAACCGAAGAGACTGCCTATAGCCGCATGATAAGTGCGGAAGGTCAGATTCACTTGACTACGCCCCGCGGTATTGCGGGGCGTAGTCGCGTTTAGTGATCGCGTCCAATGCTCGATAGGCTGGTTACGACTGGCACAGATGCTTAGCATTGACATTGCGTATCATTTGTGAACACATCATGCCCGCATTAGCTGAACGAACCCAATTGCCATCGTTTTTCGATCGCTACCAATCGGTGATCGATCGCGCCCTACGCGCCGAATTACGAGGTTACGCGTCCGAGATATCCGCGACCCACCGGTATCACATGGGTTGGGCTGACAAAGACGGATCAGATTTGGTTGCCACGGAGGGCAAACGCCTTAGGCCTACCATCGCTCTACTCGGAGCTGAAGCTGTAGGCGGTGAGATTGAATACGCCCTGCCCGCGGCGATCGCCCTTGAATACGTCCATAATTTTTCGTTGGTACACGACGATATCGAAGACCAAGATCGCTTCAGGCACCACCGTCCGACGATGTGGGTGGTCTGGGGCGAACCGATGGCCATCGTGTCAGGCAATTCGATGCTCAAGGTCGCGGATCGTGCTGCACGCGAGATGTTGGAATTTGGCGTCGATCTGCCGACCTCGATCCTAGCCCAGCGATTGATTGTAGAAGCGTATTTGTCGATGATCGAAGGGCAACATCTCGACATATCATTCGAGAGTCGAGCCGAAGTGACGATCGACGAATATCTCGCCATGATCGCACGAAAAACCGGTGCGTTGATCGAAGCCAGTCTCCACGTTGGCGGGTTGGTTGCCGCCAACGGTAGGTCGGATGAGCGTATCTCTGACGGCTTGCGAAGGGTCGGATACCAATTCGGTCGGTTATTCCAGATCCGAGATGACATTCTCGGGGTGTGGGGTTCCGACGAAACCGGGAAACCAGTTTGCGGCGATATCTACAACAAGAAAAAATCACTGCCAGCCGTACACGCGCTTAGTTCGGCGCGCGGAGCGGCGGCGAATCAGATTCAGAGCATTTACCAGAAGACCGACCTAACCGGCCATGATGTGGAGACGGTGCTCGAGATTATGGATTCGATTGGCACCTACGAATTTTGTGATTCAATGTCGGCGAACCATTGGTCGGAGGCTGAGCAAATCATCGACGAATTAGACCTGGGCACAAGTGTCAACACGGACTTTCGTGAACTTGGCGATTTCCTAGTCGAACGAAGTGCTTAGGGCTAACCTGATTCGTTGGTCGTTACTATCATGGACGCTTCCGTACATTTCACTGGCGCCGCGAGAGATGTCGCTGGAGCCTTTGATGCCTGCCGGAATTTGACCGGCGCGAGCTACGAAAACTTCAACGTCGGCAGCAGATTCATCAAAGCTAATCTGCGACCGCATTTCTACTCCGTGTATGCGTTTTGTCGGTTGGTCGACGACCTTGGGGATGAAGTCGATGATGATCGATTGGAATTGCTCGATCGGTGGGAACATGAATTGATGCTCTGCTACCAAGGCACCCCGAATGTGGTGTGGTTTCAGGCGTTGAAGCAGACTATTGAGGAATTCGCTATCCCGCCCGAGCCTTTCTTGCGATTAATCGAAGCGAATCGGCGTGATCAGAGGGATAGACGGTACTCGGATTACCAAGCGTTGGTTGAGTACTGCACCCATTCCGCAACACCCGTCGGTCATCTGGTTCTCTACCTGTACGGATACTTCTCCGAACAGATGGCAGCGTTTTCGGATCGTACCTGTATTGCGTTGCAACTTGCGAATTTCTGGCAGGATGTCTGGCGCGATTATCTTAAAGGCCGAATCTACATTCCCCAGTCTGACATGTCCGCGTTTGGTGTTGACGAATCGATCATCAGAGATCGCGAACCGACCACTGAGTATCGCCAGTTGATGAAGTTCCAAGTCGAACGCACTCGCGATCTGTTTCGAGACGGTTATGGACTCTATGAACATTTGGAACGTGATTTCCGGTTGGAATTCTCTGCCATCACCGCTGGGGGCCTGTCCGTTCTGGATGCGATTGAGCAGTTGGACTACGATACGCTCACGGTACGGCCGACGGTATCGCGAACTAAGAAAGTTCGGATAATGCTGAGCATCGTCGCGAGGAAGTTGATTAGGCTCACCCCTGTGTCAGCTGACTCGTTCCTTAGCAATTCTGAGCGCCGATTGGGATCGGCATAGTCGATGTTGCATGGCAGAAGCGATGGACAACCGGATCGAAACTGCATATCGTGAGTGCGCTCGAATAACTCGTTCGTCAAGCTCGAACTTCTACATTGGATTTTTGGCGCTTCCGAATGAACTGCGACGCGCAATCTACGCCACATACGCATTCTGCCGTCTGTGCGACGACATTGTGGACGAACCTGCTTCGGGTCGGGATCCGGCGACCGAACTGGATCTGGTGCAGGCAGCGCTGGACAATCGAACGGTCACGAATTACGGAGACGATCCGATTTTTGTTGCCGTTGAACATGCAATAGAACGGTTTGACTTGGACAAACAGTATTTCGTCGATGTGATTGATGGTTGCAGGATGGACATTGGTACGGATCGGTATGAGACATTCGACGAACTCAGTGTCTACTGTCGGCGCGTCGCGAGCTCGGTCGGGCTCATTTGCATCAGCATTTTCGGTCATCAATCACCAAATGCTCTCAAATACGCTGACGATCTAGGGATCGCGTTTCAGTTGACGAACATACTCCGCGATATTCGCGAAGACTACAGCAACGGCAGGGTGTATCTGCCCCGCGATGAACTGCGAGAGTTCGGTGTGTCTGAGACCGAATTCGCTCTCGACACGTCCAGCGCCAACTTCAGAAGATTGTTGCGCTTCCAGGTTGATCGCGCCCGCGGTTATTATGAACGCGGAGAACGAGTGATCCCTTTGGCCACGCGCGGCAGACAATGCCTCGAGTTGATGAGCGGGTTCTACTCGCGGATATTGGACAAGATCGGCGAGGAAGACGCTGACGTATTGTCCAACCGGATCAGTCTATCAACATCGGAGAAACTTTCGATGACCCTCGGCGTCGCTTGGCGAGGTGCATGGCGTACGGTTGGTCGCAATGGTCAGCGGGACGGGAATTGAGCGACCGCGACGTCATAATCCTTGGTGGTGGCATCGCCGGTATCGCAGCCGCCGTTCACTTGGTAAAACGTGGCATCAAGCCCACCTTGATCGAACGACGCCCCTTCCTAGGTGGTCGAGCATTCTCATTCATGGATCGCATCAGTGGCGAGGAGATTGACAACGGCCAACACGTGATACTTGGCGTCTGCCACCAATTCCTGGATCTCTTGGAAGATCTGGGCACGAGAGATCAATTGGACCTTCGCCCCGCGCTCAATGTCCCGGTGTCGATGAACGGTAAAACGTCCAACCTACGGGCGAACCGCGTATTCGGCAACGCGATCGCTTTACTGAACTACCGTCACCTCCCACTGTCAGATCGAATGTCGATTTTTCGTCTTCTTTTCAAAATCAAGTTGAAACTGATTGGCGAAAACGAAAGCCAACGAATGCGTACCACATCGTTCGGCAATTGGCTTTCCTCTCGGGGCCAATCCAGCGCTGCGATCGAGCGATTTTGGTCTCTCTTCATATTGCCGGTATTCAACTGTCACATTGATGAGGTAGCAGCACTCGACGGACTCGAATTCACTCGGTCCGCGCTGTTGGGAAACGTGCGTGACGCAGCGATTGGTTATCCGAAGACGGGATTGTCGTCGCTCATCGGTACCCCGGCAACGGAATTCTTAAGGTCGGGGGGTGCAGAACTGAAAACGAACACGCGCGTCGTCTCCTTTGCACGTGGCGATTCAGGACATTTTGAAGTCGGATTGTCCAACGACGAAACATTACGGTCTAGTAACGTCATTTCGGCATTGGCACCCAACTCCCTTAACGGCGTCCTGCCGATGTCTGATGCAACATTTAACGCCGTCAAGAATTCGCTGTCCGCGCTCGACTACTCCCCTATCGTCGCCGTACATCTTTGGTACGAGAAACCAGTGATGTTGGTGCCGGTCGAGGCGTTCCTTGACCTCGGCTTGCAGTGGGTCTTCAACGATACTGCCATCCGGGGTCGATTAAGCGACGGGCCTCAGCACATCGTGGTTTCCTTGAGCGGAGCCGATTCTTGGGCGAGTTTGAGAAAGGAAGAGATCCTTGACCGTGTATCGTCGGCGATGCGACGAGCTTTCCCTGCAGCGCGCGAAAACTCGGTGGTCAACTCCGCTGTGGTCAAGACGCTGGAAGCGACGATAAAAGTGAACCCAGCTTCACTGGATCATCGCCTTGGCCCAAATGTCGGCATCGCGGGGTTTCACGTTGCCGGCGATTGGACGAATACTGGCCTACCGGCGACTATGGAAGGCGCTGTCAAGAGCGGTCAAACCGCGGCCGATCTGGCACTGCAACGGCTATCCGCCTGAACGGTTAAATTGCCCTTGGCGATTAGGCATCGTTCGCTGAAATCGAACACGATATAATCGGGATTCAGTCCAGTTTTGGGCTGTAATCCAACTCTCACACGAGTACCTACCTTGAAGCGCGACGAATTCGACATGGTCGACCGCGAGGTGATGAACATCTTGCAGTCGGATTTCCGGCTCGTCTCCGAACCATTTCAGGATATCGGCGATCGTTGCGGCCTGGCCGAATCAGAAGTGATCGATCGCGTGCGTGAGTTGAAACGCAAAAATGTGGTTCGGCAAATCGGTGCGATTTTCGATACTCGACGATTGGGATATACGTCGACTCTGGTGGCGATGCGTTTCGCAGATGACTGCTTAGACCGCGGTGCGCAGATTCTGAATGCCCATCCCGGCATCAGCCACAACTACGCCCGAAACGGCGAATTCAATCTTTGGTTCACGTTGGCCCTCCCACCCGGTAAAGACATCGGTGCGGAGGTCGAAAAACTAACCAAACTGTCCGGTGCGGAAACGGCGCGCCTTCTACCGACGATCCGATTTTTCAAGATCGGCGTTAACTTTGACATGGTCAAAAACGTGTCCAACGCCACGGATTACTTCGTACCAGACGCCAAGTTCGCTCGTAGCGGGGAAAACGGGACGACATCGAATGGCGTGCCCGTCGCTGACGAGAATCTGAGCGATTTCGACATCGCGTTTGTTCGTGAATTCCAGGAAGATTTGCCGCTGAAATCCCGTCCATTTGACGCAATGGCCGAACGGTTGGGACTCAGTGTCCCAGAGTTATTCGCCAAAGCCGACGAGATGGTGAACCGCCGGTTGATGCGCCGTTATGCTGCGGTGCTCCACCATCGCCGTGCCGGTTTTTCGGCCAACGCGATGGTGGTTTGGAACGTCCCTGAAGTCCGTTCCATCGAAGTTGGTCAGAAAATGGCAAAACATCCTGCGATTACCCACTGCTACGAACGCCCACGGTACGACGACTGGAGATTCTCGCATTTCACAATGATTCACGCAGTCACACACGACGAGTGCGAAGACATTGCATTGGAGATCGCGGGTGAAACCGAATTAACCGATTACCAACTCCTCTACAGCCACCGAGAGTACAAAAAGACGCGGGTGCGCTATTTTGTCGATGACAATATCGACGTCGAACGCGCCGCGGTCGCCGCGATTGGTTAATCATCATGCCACGCTACTACGGAGTATTTGTTGACGTCAAAGACCGTCGTTGCTTAGTGTTTGGCGGTGACCCCCACGAAGGGGAACGAAAGGTCAAGTACCTTGTCGAATGCGGGGCCGACGTAACGCTTTATAGCCCTGAAGACGGCACGTCGGACAATCTTGCGAAGATGGCGGCATCGGGGCAGATCGATTGGGTGAGACGAAAGTACGAACCAGGTGATTTGGCCGGAGCATGGGTGGTGATCGTCGCTGACACCTCCGATTCAGCGACCAACGAAGCCATCTCGCACGAAGCTGCGGAGCGAAATATCCTCCTCAATGTCATGGATGTCACTCCGTTGTGCACATTTATCGCGCCAGCGTTGATCCAACGACAAGACGTTACGGTGGCCGTGTCCACCGCCGGAACCAGTCCGGCACTAGCGCGTCGGCTTCGCGAACGAATATCGGATCACGAGTATTGCCGCTGTTTGCAGTGGGCGGACATGGGACCAATGCTCGCAGATGTCCGGAAAGACGTCCGATCCCGTGAACTGCCGATTACACCCGACGACTGGGCAGAATCAATTACGGACCGGATGTTGAGCGCATTCCGGGACGGCAACCCTGACGCGGCGCGTGACATGTTGGTCGATGCCCTCGAAGAACGCGCAGCACTCAACCGTCAGGCATAAAATGCCTTTACATGACTCTTTCCGCACGAAAAATCGTCTTAGGTTGTCGCAACAGTCGCCTCGCGATCGCGCAGGCCAACGAAGTCGCGAACGCGTTGACCGAACGGTTCGACAACATCGAGATTGAGCGCGTCTGCATTAAGACGAGCGGTGATAACCGTCCTGATGTAGCGATATCTGAGATCGGGGTCGGCGTGTTCGTGAAAGAGATCGAGGCGGCCTTACTCGAAGGCGAGATCGACATTGCGGTGCACAGCCTAAAAGATCTCCCCTCGCAAATCGCCGATGGCCTAGTCATATCTGGTGTGCCATATCGTGAAGACCCCCGTGATGTCGTGGTCAGCAAACTCGGAGTTGGGTTGAACGACCTTCCCTCAGCCGCGATCGTCGGTACCGGAAGTGCCCGGAGACGCGCATTGATCAATGCCGAGCGTGGAGATGTGATTCTGAAACCGATCCGCGGGAACGTCACCACGCGACTGGCGATGCTTGACGACGAGGATTCGGTGATCGATGCCCTCGTATTGGCCGCGGCGGGACTGAAACGACTCGGTATGTCAGACCGCATATCTGAATACCTAGGATGTATGTCGTTCGTCGCCGCGCCCGGCCAAGGTGCATTGGCGCTCCAAACTCGTGCGGAAGACGATTTCACAAGTGGATTGTGTTCGGCTATCGAACACGCCGAGACGCGTGTCAGTGTAGATTCAGAACGGGCATTTTTGGCTCACATTGGAGGTGGATGTAGCGCGCCCATCGGTGCACATGCTCGGATCGACGACGACACGATAACTCTGGCCGCGTTCGTGTCCGAACCGTCAGGTACGCAGATCGTCCGCCACCGCGAATCGTCCGATATCCAAGACGGTACCGAGCTTGGCAAGCGCGTCGCCGACAATCTCATCAACCAAGGCGCGCTTGAATTGTTGCCTCAACTGTCAGCCGTCTCGAACGCATAATGACGAAAAAGGGCACCGTCCAGCTAGTTGGTGCGGGACCCGGCGATCCCGGATTAATAACCGTCAAGGGTCTTGAAGCGCTGCGCAAAGCAGACGTGGTCGTATACGACCGTTTGGCTTCCAGCGAACTCCTGCGCGAGGCTCGAAATGATGCTGAATTGATCTCAGCCGCCAAAGCTCCCGGTGCCGTGGCGCTGACGCAAACCGAAATCAACGAATTGTTGATCGATCGAGCGCAGCACGGAAAAGCTGTCTGTCGTCTCAAAGGTGGAGACCCATTCGTATTTGGTCGTGGCGGCGAAGAGGCATTGGCGCTTGCCGAGGCCGGTATTCGGTTCGAGGTGGTTCCAGGCGTTAGTTCAGCCATCGGAGCCGCAGCCTACAGCGGTATCCCGGTAACGCATCGCGGCGTCGCCTCATCCGTCACCATCGTCACGGGCAGCGAACGCACCACCGGTAATTCTGGACCTAGTGTCAACTGGGATGCAATCGCGAAGACCAGCGGGACTGTCGTAGTTTTGATGGGCGCTACCAGGATCGGCGAGATTGCATCTCGAATGATCGGCTTTGGTCGCTCGCCAATCGAACCCGCAGCGGCTGTCCATCGCGGCACCTCGGCGATGCAACGAACCGTAACAGGCACGCTAAGCGACATCGAAGCCAAGGTGGCCGAAGCCGAATTGACCGCTCCGATAGCACTGGTCATCGGCCAAGTTGTTGAGCTGCGAGACCGCATCGCTTGGTTCGACAATCTTCCTCTTTTCGGCAAGCGCATACTGGTCACGCGTGCGCGGAGCCAAGCTAGCAGGTTGGCACGGGGATTGACCTCTTACGGTGCGGATGTCGTCGAATGCCCGGTGATTAAATCAGCGCCCATCGAAGACACAGCAGTTCTTGACGCGGCTTTGGCGAATTTGGATGAGGCTGAGTGGGTAGCGTTTGCTAGTCCGAACGGGGTGAACCAAGTGTTGGAACACCTTTATGCCAAGGGTTCGGACGCGCGGGCGTTCGCACGCAAAAAACTCGCCGCAGTCGGTCCCGCGACGGTCGCGGCTTTGAGATCGCACGGCATCGTCGCTGACCTCACGCCGGACACGTTTACGGCCGATGGATTGGTAGAGGCGTTTCGCGCCCGTGATCTAGCGCCAAAATCTGCCGTCGTGTTCAGATCTGATATCGGGCGAGGTACGCTGCCGCGGGGATTGCGCCAGCTCGGAGCGAAGGTGACCGAAGTCGCAGCATACCGGACCGTAACCGCTGAGGATTCCGCAGAGATGGCACGAAAAGCGTTTGACGACGGTATCGACGTGGTTACGTTCACCAGCTCATCTACGGTCAAGAACTTGGTCGGCCTCCTCTCTGGAGACGTAACTGGAATTAACAATGGGGTTGTAGTCTGCATGGGACCGGTAACAACTGAAACGGCGAAGTCTCTCGGCATTCGAGTGGACATCGTTCCTGAACAGCAAACAATCCCGGGAATGATCTCTGCTGTGGCAACCTATTTCCAAGACCGCGCCTGAATGTAATGTCATCCTCCGCCCTTCCCGAATTCCGACGTTTTCGACCTTTGCGGTCGAGCGTCGACGTGCGTTCATCTAACGCTGAGACGCAGCTCGACGGTTCGGAATTCGTTTACCCGATGTTCGTCATCAACGGTGTCAACCGGCGTGAGCCAGTGCCGTCGATGCCGGGGGTCGCCCGAATGTCGTCCGATGAAGCGATGCGTGAGGCGGAAACTGCCATGCTCGCCGATGTCAATCGTTTCCTATTCTTTGGCATCCCTGACGAAAAAGACGCGACGGGCACGCGTGCTTGGTCCCCAATCGAAGCGGTTCAACGTACCGTCGCCGAGTTCAGAGCGCAATTGCCTGAGGCCAAAACGATAACCGACGTCTGCATGTGCGAGTACACCGACCACGGACACTGTGGCCAACTAACCGCCAGTGGCGAAGTGGACAACGACGCGACGTTGGATTTGCTGGCGCAAACCGCGGTATCTCACGCCGATGCCGGCGCTCATGTGGTGGCGCCGTCGGCAATGATGGACGGACAAGTGTCGGCGATAAGAGCCGCGCTCGATGATGCTGGCCACGAAAGCGTAAAGATTTTGGGATACTCAGCGAAGTATGCCTCGGCCTTCTACGGCCCGTTCCGAGACGCTGCGGATTCTGCTCCGAGTTTCGGCGATCGGCGCACCTACCAAATGGCGCCGAGCCAACATGAAGAGGCGATGCAGGAAATCGAAGCCGACATTGCTGAAGGCGCGGATTTCATCATGGTCAAACCGGCCCTTTCTTATCTGGATGTGATCGCCTCGGCGAGTTCGCGGTTTCGAGACTACCCGTTGTATGCGTACAACGTGAGCGGTGAATATTCGATGATCCATGCGGCGGCATCGAAGGGATGGATTGATCTTGAGAACACAGTTCTGGAAGTCTTGCTGAGCATCAAAAGAGCTGGTGCCGACGCCATCATCAGCTATTTCGCCATCGATGCAGCGCGATGGATCAAGGGAATTCGCTGATGAGCCTCGTCAAGGTGAATTCAGACCCACCTAAGAAGACCCGATTGTTGAATGCCTGCATGGGCGAGACACTGGGAACCTTCATATTGGTCCTATTCGGCACTGGTTCCGTCGCGGCCGCAGTCTACACCGGCGCACAGATTGGGTTGTGGCAAGTGGCTGCGGTTTGGGGCTTCGGCGTGACGATTGCGATATACGTTAGTGGTGCCGTTTCAGGTGCGCACCTAAATCCAGCAGTCAGTCTCGCGTTCGTCATATTTCGCCGCGACCAATTCCCGCTAGATCGCCTCTTTGCCTACTGGGGCTCACAGTTGCTCGGTGCAATCCTTGCCGGAGTTGTGGTGTTGATCCTCTTCAATCCCTTCATCGATCAGTTCGAATCTGACAATGGAATCGTCAGGGGCGCTGAAGGAAGCCAGAAATCGGCGATGGCGTTCGGCGAGTACTTTCCGAATCCGGCAATGTTCGATTCGCTTTCCATATCGCCGTTTCATGCGTTCGCGGTAGAGGCCTTCGGCACCGCTATTTTGGCGATGGTCATTTTCGCCCTCACCGAACGTCGCAATGCAGGCATCCCGACGAATGGAATGGCGCCGTTTTTCATCGGCTTCACAGTTGCCGCGTTGATTAGTCTGTTCGCGCCAATCACTCAAGCGGGTTGGAACCCGGCGCGCGATTTCGGGCCGCGGATCGTAGCAGCCCTTGCTGGTTGGGGTGAAATCGCAATTCCTGGACCAGAAGGCGGGTTCTGGGTTTACGTCTTGGGACCGCTCGTGGGTGCTCCGATCGGAGCATTGATCTACAAGCTGGTTATCGAAACCGGATTACCAGGCAACAACAAAGAACTTGAAGAAGTCGTGAGGAGCCGATATGAGTGACGACCGAATCGACGTTCTCTTCGTCTGCGTGCACAACGCCGGTAGGAGTGTGGCAGCCAAGGTGCTATTCAACGACAGTGCAACCAGACTTGGTTTAGGCCTGCGGTCTGAATCCGCGGGTACAATCCCCAGCGAACAGGTCAACCCATCAGTTAAGCGAGTTCTAGAATCATTCAATCTTGACACCAGCAATGAGGCGCCGAAACTTTTGACCGACTCGATGCTCGCTTCCGAGCCGCGGATTGTCACTTTGGGTTGCAACGCAGACGCTGAAGCATGTCCGGCTATCAACTTCGCGGATGTCGATGATTGGGATTTGCCCGATCCCTCCGAGATGGCCGATGACGAAGAGATCGTCGCTTTGATCCACGAGATTGCCCGAAGGGTCAATGCTCTGATACGAGAGATGTCGACAGAATCTGCGTGATTCGGCTAAACACGATCAGACTCCCGATCACCGGTTATTGATTGCCCAAGGGATCACTTTCCGGCACAACGACCCTACCTGCGATGCGATCGCGGGGAACGGGTCCAAACTCCCGGCTGTCGGTAGAACGTCTCCGGTTGTCGCCAAACAAGATGTACTCGTTATCCTGCAACTGCCATTGTCGGTTGACTCGCGGTTGTACACCGAAAATGAATGGTTCATCGATTTCGTTCCCATCGACGTAAAGCCGCCCGTTTTCCAAAACCACGGACTCGCCGGGTAGGCCGATAACTCTTTTGGTCTCCCAAAAGCGGTCGCGGCGAGGGTGTTCGAAAAACGCGACATCCCATCGCTGAGGCGAGGCGATCCGATAGGCTCTGCGGCTAACTCGTACGCGCTGTCCATCTCGGAGTGTGGGATGCATCGAGTGCCCTACTACAATTACCCACTTGCTGGTCAAACGCTCAACAACAGCACCGGGTAACGCTCCGACGCTTTGTAATATCCTTTTGACGCTAGCGATCATCGGGTTAGTCTATTCTTGAAGTGGATAATCGACCCGTATTCGACTATCACCCAACCTATCCGCGACAATGCCTCGCGGAAGTATGAAAGGAACCGAAAAATGCTAGGAAGTGTCAAAAGATTAGCCGACAGACTGTCACCCTTCGGCGTTGCACACGCACACTGTGACATTCCGTGCGGTATCTACGACCCGAATGACGCGATCCAAGCTGCTCAGACGTGCATCCGCATGACCGAGTTGATACTCGAATCGGAAGACGTATCGATCCTCGGCGCGCGTAACAATCTTATCCGTTACGTTGCCGCCAAGGAAGAGCACGCCACAAAGGCGAAGGACGACATCCTCATAATCTGGACCGACTACTTCAAACCCGAGCATTTGGAGAAGTACCCCAACCTTCACGAACTCGTGTGGAACGCGTGCAAGCTCGGTAGTCAGGTCAAGCAGAACATTGACATGGAAGCTGCCCAAGCTTTCAAAGCGGCACTCGAAGAGATCGGCAATATCTTCTGGGAGACCAAGCAGTAAGCCGGTCGTAGCGACTTCGGTCGCAATGACGCAATCTGCGTCCGTTCGTCTCTATCGTTGACGTTCGGACGCGGCTTGCTGTCTGAAGCTTTGAAAAACGCCTCAATCGGTGGCAAAAAACCCGATGTCCTCGGAGATATATTCCTGGCGGATGGGCGACCAGATGTCGAGGGCCACGCAACCTTCCTCTGTCGCCGTAACCTGATGCGGTACGTTGCCCGGGATGACATAGTGTTCCCCGGCCACCAACCTCGCTTTGGCGTGCCCTTCAAGCTCGAACCACGCGGATCCTTCGAGTATTCGCCCGCATTGCTCATGAGGGTGCGAGTGCCAGGGGACGATCGCGTCCGGTTCGATGTCGATGATGCCCATCATCACCCGCTCCCCCCAGATTAGTCGAGCCGTCACACCCGGCAACAACTCTCGGCGCTCTACGTAATCTGGGTCAAAGTACCCTGCTCCACCATCCGGTGCCCGTGTCTTGTCGACTTTTGTTGTCATTTTTGAATCTCCATGGTCTTGATCCCGACACCTATCCGTGCGAACCCATTTTGCGGTCGATGGCTGCTTCTGCCACCGGACTGATTATCTGCCCGACCTCAATGTTGAGCAAAGCTGGCCCGTTGTAGTCGAATGCCCGTTTGATGGCTGGTTCAAGCTGTTCTGTGGTGGTCACATTCTCGCCATACGCGCCCAAACCCTTCGCGACCAGATCGTATCGCGTTCCTTGTGCCAAGTCAGTCCAGACGGGACGCCCGTAGATGCCCTTCTGGATCTGCCAGTCGATGCCCCAGATCGAGTTGTTGCCTAACAAGATCTTTACCGGTAGGTTGTGGCGCACCATCGTGTCAAGTTCCATTCCGTTGAAACCGAATGAACCGTCGCCGGTGGCCACTACGCATTGCTTGTCGGGCAATGCCGCTTGGGCACCGAGGCCGTACGCGATTCCTACGCCGATCATGCCAAAACTCGAAACGTTGTGAAACCTGAAAGGTCGTTCGCGTGGAATCGAAGCACGTAAGAAGTGACAATAATCTCCACCGTCAAACGTAATGTGGGCATCATCTTCGAGGTATCGTTGAACCGCTTCGCTTACATACATCGGATGCATCGGCTCAGGTGATCGAGCTAGCTCGTACAGTTCCGCCAACCACGCATCGTGCGTGCGTCGCAGGGACGATATCCAATCGGTCCGCTCTTCCCAGGCCAATCGTTCCGCCTCGGCTTTCAACTGATCGCAAACCGGTCCTAGATCTCCAAGAATCGATATTTCCCCTGAACGAGCCCGGCCGATCTGCGCCGCTGACGGGTCGACGACGATGGTTTTCACGTTCGCGTTGAATGGCGGCGAGCCACCGAAACCCAGCGTGTAATCCAATCGTTTGCCAAGCATCAAAACGACATCGGCATCCCGCACCATCTGCGCCGCGCGGTTTAAAGGTAGGTACCCCAATCCGAAGCTGTAAGGATGCGAATCAGGAATCAGTGCACGTGCAGAATCCTCTGACACGAATGGAGCGCGTGTAGTCTCAACTAGGCATCGCACAACTTCGGGATCGGCGGTCGCACCAGCCGAAGATCCGGCAAATATCAAGGGGCGTTCTGCAGAGTTGAGCAATTTGACTGCCTGCCGGACTCGCTCCGGATCGGCCAATACCCGAGTCGGCGAACTATATTCCCGCGGGGCGTAGCGCTCGAAATCCGCGGCGTCAACCGTTGCAGATTGATAATCGTGCGGGATAGTCAAGTGAACGGGGCCTTGCCGACCGCTCAAAGCGGTGCGAAAGGCAAGAGCGACGAACTCCGGAATGCGTTCCGGCGACGGCACTTCCCATGCGCCCTTCGTGACTGGTCGCGCGATGCCAACCTGATCGATCTCTTGCATCGCGCCGCGACCCAGATTTGGGGAGTCGGCGCTGCCCGCGATGTTTACCACCGGCGCTTCGGAGTGCAACGCATTCGCCAATGCAGGTACCGCGTTTGCGTGTCCTGGTGTGGTCGAGAGGGCGACGGACGCACGCCTCAGGATTCGAGAGTAAGAATCGGCGGCGTGAACCGCCCCCGATTCGTGTCGAGTGTCGATCATCCGAAACGGTTCGTCGACCATTCGATCAAGCATATCGAGAATGTGATCTCCGGCGATACCAAAAAGAGTGTCTACCCCTTCCGCTTTCAGCGAGAGATTCAACAGGTCACTGCCCGTCAGCTTGTCTGTCAATTGGATGCAGTCCTTTCTGTAGCACGGATCGCTCCCAAAGCGTCCATGAAGTCAGTCACCGACATTTCGTCGAGCGATTCCGGAACTCGAAATAGATCTTGAACGCGTGCCGAGTAATCGCAGTCGCCGTAAGTTGAGCGCAAGTTTTCCAAGAATTTCGCACCAAGCAAAGGGATCGCTTCGGGACGCCTCGTTCGATGGCCGATCGGATAGCGAACCTCGATTTCCTCGGTACAGCTGCCGTCATTGAAATGCACTTGGATTGCGTTCGCGATTGATCTCCGATCAGGGTCGAGGTATTCCACCGAGTAGCTCCGGCGTTCGGTCACAACCATTTTTTCGCGCAGGTTGTTGATGCGCGAGTCACGCGCCCCATCCTCCTCGTAGTCATCGGAGGTGACGTTTCCTTTGATCAAAGCCACTGCGGTCATGTATTGGATGCAGTGGTCCCGATCGGCAGGGTTGTTAAGCGAACCGCGCTTGTCGATGATGCGGATCGCCGGTTCTTGTGTCTTGATTTCAACGGTCTTTACGTCTGGCAAACGATGAAAGACTTGCGGATGCAGTGCGACTGCGGCTTCGACTGCGGTTTGGCCGTGAAACTCGGCCGGATACTTGACCTTGAAGAGCACGTTTTCCATGACGTACGATGCCAGATCACGTTGCATCGTTACCGATCGTCCTTCAAACCAGACGTCTTGGAACCCGTAGGTTGGCGCCGTCAACGCGGTCTTTACCCCGGGCATCCCGCGTGTGGCGAACGTTCCGAGCGTCAACCCGCGCGACGCAGCATCACCCGCGGCCCAAGATTTACGGGCGTTCGTGTTCGGTGCGTGTCGATACGTGCGAAGAGTCGCGTCGAGCCAAGCATGAGATACCGCTGAGGAAACTGTTTCCTCGTTGCCGCTGGAAAAAACCGCGGCTGTCACCGCCGCGGACGCAACCTTGACGAGTAGAACGTGGTCTATCCCTACGCGATTGAATGCGTTGTCAAGGGCCAAAACGCCCTGAATCTCATAGGCACGAATGGCGAGTTCAAACACTTCACGCATCCGGAAATCGGTTTGGTTAGTCCGGGCAAAACTGTCAGCCGCGGCAAGTATCGCACCGAAGTTATCCGAAGGGTGTCCCCACTCGTTCGCCAACCATGTGTCATTAAAATCCAGCCATCGGATCGCGGTGGTGATGTCAAATGCCGCTTGCGAAGCCGTTTTGGCGTAGGCGGTGCCGGGAATCGGCACACCACCTGGGATGTTGGACGATGCATCGTCCGAGGTGATGAAGTCCCTGCACGCCGGGAATCCCAGCGCCAACAGCGCGCAACCGACCGAATCCATCAGCGCCAGTCGAGCCGTGTCGTAGGCGTCTTCAGTGCCAATCTCGTTTTCTTGGCACGCGTACGCCGCAATCTCGGCAATGAGATCGTCGTAACGATTCGCCATCACCGTCCCTGCAACTCGACGAATTCTTGCGCTGGTGGTCCGGTGTAGTCAGCGTTTGGTCGAATCAAGCTGTTGTCATCGCGTTGTTCGATCACGTGGGCTACCCATCCCGATGTTCGGCTTACCGCGAACAGCGGCGTAAACATCACGGTTGGTATCCCGCACAGATGGTATGCGGTCGCCGAGTAAAAATCTAGGTTGGGAAACAGTCCCTTTTCACGCATGATTACGTTCTCGATGCTTTCCGAAATTTCGAAATACATCGTGTTTCCGCTTTCGTACGATAGTTGGCGGGCCAGCTCTTTGACGATGTCCGAACGTGGATCGCCGTTCTTGTAGACGCGATGACCGAATCCCATAATCAATCTGCGCGCATCCAGCATGTGCTTGATCGACTTTTCCGCTTCTTGCGGTGTTTCGAATGAAGCGATCAACTCCATCGCCGCCTCGTTTGCACCGCCGTGTAACGGTCCGCGCAGAGCACCGATTGCGGCTACGACGGCGGAATAGGTGTCGGCCAACGTGCTGGTAACAACTCGTCCTGTAAACGTGGAGGCGTTGAATTCGTGCTCCGCGTAGAGCACGAAGATTGTGTCGAGGGTGCGTCTTGCGGTTTCGATCGGTGGCGCATCATTCATCAATCGGAGGAAATGTCCCGCCAAGGTAGTCTCATCCGATTGCGTGTCTACGCGCTGCCTGCGATGCGCGTACCGATGCCAGTAACCCAACATCGATGTCATGCTGGCAATCAGGCGGTCCGCCACGTACGCCGCTCCCCTGCCGTTCTCGCCTTCTGGTTCCAACGATCCGATCATCGACGCGCCCGTCCTCAACACGTCCATCGGGTGCGTTGACATCGGCAAAGTCTCCAACACCTGGCAAACTGGCGGAGGCAACTCGCGCAGCTTGGCCAGTCGTTCCTGGTAGGCATTTAGCTCGGAGACATTGGGGAGCTTTCCGTAGATGAGGAGATAAGCTACCTCTTCAAAGGTGGCGTGCCTGGCCAAATCTTGGATGCTGTAGCCGCGATATGTCAGCCCAGCGCCGGCTTTGCCCACCGTAGAAATGGCGGTTTCGCCTACGGTGACCCCAGCCAAACCTTTTGCGATGATGGTCATGTGATTTATTCCGATTGATCTCGAGCAGAAAACAGTTCGTTTATCTTGCGCTCGTATTCGCGGTAGCCGATATTTTCGTAGAGTTGCTCACGCGTCTGCATCTTGTCGACGATTTTTTCCTGGGTGCCCGCACCTCTGATTTCAGCGTACACGCTCTCGGCGGCAAGGCTCATCGCGCGAAACGCCGATAGGGGATACAAAGCCATTGCTACGTCGGCACTACGCAGTTGGTCGATAGGGAATGAGGGCGTATTTCCGAACTCCGTAAGATTTGCCAAGATCGGAACGCCAGTACGGGTAGCAAACGCACGGTATTGATCCAGATCCATTACCGCCTCGGCAAATATCGCATCCGCTCCGCTTTCCACATAAGCACTGCACCTATCTAACGTACTTGCCAATCCCTCCATCGCCAAAGCATCCGTACGGGCCATGATAATGAAGTCAGGATCGGTCCGAGCGTCGACCGCAGCCTTAATCCGGTCGCACATCTCGTTGGTCTCCACTACCATCTTGCCGGGTAAATGGCCGCACCGTTTTTCTTGCACTTGGTCTTCGATGTGAATCGCGGCTACACCGGCGCGTTCCATTTCTCGGACGGTTCGTGCGATTGATGAAGCTGCACCCCACCCGGTGTCACAATCGACGAGCAACGGCAAGTCGCAAACTGAAGTAATCCTGAGCGCATCAGTCAGAACGTCGGCCATGCCTGTCATCCCGAGGTCGGGCAGACCATACGATGCCGTCGCGACACCACTTCCCGAAATGTAGATGGCATGGAATCCAGCGTTCTTTGCTTGAATTGCCGCGTACGCATTGATTACGCCCGCAATCTGCAACGGTTTTTCTGTTGCCATCGCGTCTTGGAAATTGCTCCACATCAAGATTGGTCTCATTGGTTTTGGTTTGAAGTCAGTTTATGTTGCGAAAAGCGCCGAACAGGACCGCCGGTGCAACGAGCAACAATACGACGCCGACCACAAGCCTCAATCCTGGGGCGTCAAATCGGTTTGCCATGCGAGTTCCGATGAACATTCCCACCACTCCGGGTAACCCAACGATCGCGATAAGGTGCCAATCCACACTTCCCCGTAACAGGTGGCCGACGAAACCTGAAATGCCGACGAACACCGTGATCGCCAAATTCGTCCCCGCCGCCTTATGAGGATCCATCTTCATCGCCAACAATGCCGGCATCCTCAAAACTCCGAGAACCAAACCAACCGCGCCACCGATCAAACCGATGGTGAATCCAGCGGCGCCTTCCCGACTGATTTGTTTGACGTCGAGATGCATTTCGTCGCCGTTCCCGCCACCGGTCATGGCCTTGCGTAAGCGTGCTGCCGGATACCGCCTCCGGATTCGCACAATGCGAACCGACCAAGCGATTAGGAACAACGCCGACCAACCCATCAGCAACGTAACTGCGGTCAACAGTATCCAGATCGGCACCACGTTGGCGAAATAACCGCCGATAAACGCCCCTACCATGGCGGGACCGCCCATAGCCAACACTACGGTCGGTGCGACGCGATGATCGAACGACGCTTCGAGCGTGCCCACGGTCGATCCCATAACGCTGATCATTAGATTTGTGCCGGCCGCGATCAATGGGTCGACGCCAAACAACGTCAACATCGGGAGACGTATCACGCCCAACGCGATGCCAACGATGCCGCCGGTCAATCCTACGCCGAGCGAAATGGCAGCCATCAAAGCCAACTCCCATACCGGGAAATCGGTGGTCGTGCCGAGAATCACTTCCATCGTGACTCCCGAAGCTGGCTGTTTTCGTGTGTAGTTTGATTCGACGCGACATGGCGTCGACAGTTTCCGACGGCGATTTCATCAGTCGCCTCAACGGTGCAATCGAAGCCGTTTCGGCATCGTGATCTGATTTTGAGAGAATGCCTCAACTTTTCGACGCTTGCTTCGCAAGCTAACCGGTAACTTCGAGCAAGCCTACACGGTCGAGCAAGTCATCGACCTCTCGCAAGTGCGCCGCGTCGGGCCTCAGTGAGGGACCTCGGGCATAAATGCCGCCTCGGCTGAAAACACCGCGGCGCCACATTATGTGTTTGTAGATCCAGTTCGCCAATCCTTGACCTTGTGCCAACGTTCGGATGATGGATGCGTACCTGTCGAACGCATCATGCGCCCCTGCCTGGTCCCCCGATTCCCATAGTTCCAAAATCTGAACGAACTTGTCGGGTAGCGTCGATCCAGGCATGGTTCCAACCGACCCTCGTCGCAATTCCTCCAAGAAGAACGCGCCACCCATTCCACCGAACAGCACGAGGTCGGTACCGTCACTGGTTAGGCTCTGTGCTTCCGCCATGCGAGGGATTGTAGGCGGCGTTTCGACCTTGATGTAGCAAAGGTTTTCATGACGCCGCGCACACGCGGCGGCCATCGCAGGCGGAACTTGCGCGGTGCTTTGGTCTTGCAAGAAGATCGGAATTTCGACTGAATCCGCGATGCGGACGAAGAACTCGATGTGCTCCGCAGCGGTCGTAGGGATGTAACTTGTCGGACGGATCATCAACGCATCAGCGCCCAACTCCTCTGCTCTCTTGGAGTAGTAGATTGTCGCATCCGTACCCTCTGCGCCGGTATTCATCACCACCTTTACGCGGCCGCTAGCAGTGTCGACTACCGATCTCAGAACTGCGTCCCGCTCCTGTTCGGTGAACTTGAAGACTTCGCTCGCCATCGCGATTCCAACTCCATCGACGCCTTGATCAACGATCCAGTCGACCTGGTTCTCCAGATCATCAAAGACGATGTTTCCGTTTTGATCAAACGGCGTCGAAAGTATCGGGTAAACCCCTCGCATCGTGAGGTCAGGCATTGTTGATTCTCCGTGGAACAGCGGTTTGGTTTGGGCAATCGCTTACGAAAATCGATATTACACGCGCAGTGTGTTCAGGCGGCAATCTATTCAACCAAGGAGAGATGGGACTACCGCGATGAGAACTCCAGCAACGGTCGCGGTGCCGATGACGCCTGCGACGTTCGGACCCATCGCGTGCATCAAGAGGTAGTTGTCAGGATCTTCGTCCTGACCCATGTTCTGGACGACGCGGGCGGCCATCGGCACCGCCGAAACGCCAGCGGCCCCGATCATCGGATTGACTTTGCTTTTCGAAACCAAGTTCATCAACTTCGCTAGAAGCACACCGGTGATCGTCGCGGTCGCAAAAGCGAATAACCCCAGAACGAATATACCGAGCGTTTCGGGTTGCAGGAAGATTGAGCCCGGCATGGTCGCGCCAACTGACAATCCGAGAATAACAATCGTTGCGTTCATCAATGAATTTTCGGATACATCCGCGAGTCGAGGGACGACGCCGGACACTTTGATTAAATTGCCGAGCATCAGCATGCCAATCAATGGGGAGGCCGACGGTACCAAGACGCTGACGACTAGGGTGGTCAGGATGGGGAAGATGATCAGCGACCTACGCGAGACCGATTCGGTTGGATAATCCATGCGTATCTGACGCTCGTTTTTCGTTGTCAATAGTTTGATCAACGGAGGCTGGATTATTGGAACTAGCGCCATGTACGAATACGCCGCGACCGCAGTCGCACCAACAATGTCACGCACTTCGACGTGCGGCAATGCTTGTCCCAACTCGCGCATCCGCGTAGCGATGAAGATCGTTGTCGGACCGTCCGCACCGCCGATTATCCCAATTGATGCCGCCTCGAGCAGTCCGAAATCGAACCATCCAAGTGCACCGAGGATCAACGCGCCGATCAATGCGAAGAACACGCCTGCTTGCGCACCAGCCCCCAACAGCAACGTCTTCGGATTGGACAGCATCGGCGAAAAATCTGTCGCCGCACCCACGCCCAAGAAGATCAGCAAGGGAAAGATGTCCGTCTCCAATCCGACGGTCTGGAACGTCCGCAGAACCCCAGTCGGTTCGCCTTCACCACCTACCCGAATGAACTCTCCCAAAGGCAGATTCGCGAAGAGAATGCCCATTGAAATCGGAACCAGCAGCAATGGTTCCTTGCGCTTGGCGACACCAACGTAAAGAAGTGCGGCGGCGATTACCCACATCGCGACGATGCGAGGGTCTTCGCCGATAGCTTCGAAACCGACGAAAATTTGGTCTAGTACGCCATCGCCGGACATAACTTATTCGAGCTCCACCAGCGATTGTCCATGCTGAACCGATTCATCGGCTGAAACGTGCACTTGCGATACAACCCCATCGCGTGGTGCCGCGATAGTGTTCTCCATCTTCATTGATTCGAGAACCGCGATCGCCTGTCCTTGCGTGACAGAGTCGCCAGTTGCAACATTCACTCGCACGATCCGACCCGGCATGGGCGCACGAACAACATCTTCGGAATCAGAAGCTCCCGACATCGACGGTCGAGATGGCTGTGCCGGGCGGCGACGAGGCGTAGGTCTTGGCTCAGCGCGTGATGGGCGTGCTGATGGCGATTGGGAATCAAGCGCTTCGGGTATCTCGACTTCGAAACCGACACCGTCCACGGTCACTTGGACTGGCGAAGACGAGATGTCACCGACCTCGACATCGTAGGTGACACCTTGCACTGTGATGCGGTATCGGTTCGTCATTTCCACGCCTTACCGACTCGCGCAACGTCGCGGTTAGAGCGTTGTTGCCTCGCTCGCCCTTCCGTCAACCAAGCGTCGTAAGAATGGCCAACATCGATACCCGACGGCGATGGATGTGTTGCCACGGTAGTTGATTCGGCTCGTTGCGAGAGCGCGATCGCGACGGCTATCGCGGCCGCGCGAGCTGCACCTAATTCATCAAGATCGCCTGCAATTGCCGACTCGGAATCATTGTCTGGTTCGGACTCGAGTTCGTCGCTTGCGATTTTCGCCGCCGCACGCCGCTTCGAATAGGCGTCGAACAACGCCATGCCGCGCACGGACAACGCCAAAATGACGAGCACCGCGCTCGTCATACCCATTCCGATGCCGCTGACATACAGCCCATCAACTATCGGTTCGAAATCCAATTCAATTTCCGCGTTCTATGCGTTTCGGTCATTCCTGTAATCGCGAGAACACCTAATGGTGGGTGCTGTTCATCTCGCTCGTTTATTCGTGCGACGCTTCAACGGTTACTGCGACCTCCGCGTGGTCGCGGATGTCCGCATAGATGATGCCGTCGGCAACCATCTCTTCCTCAATTGTCGTTGGACGCACTATCTGAACATTGTAGGTTTTGCCATCGACTTCGAGATGCGAAGAGGAAATCCTTGCCGGTTCGACCAATGGTGTTTTGTAGATCGATTTCTGGAATCCACGCGCCAATTCTTGGGCCTCTTCGATACCGACGAGTTCAAACGCAATCTCAGAACCGGGCGTGCGTTGGACAACGTTTGGCAAATCGGGGCCGATTACCGAAGCGATCTTTGCGTATCCTCCCGTCGGTTGACGATCGGCCAACAACACGATCGGTTTGCCATCCGATGGGACTTGTATTGCACCCATGAAGGCGGGGTCCGACACAATATCGTGCTTGCCATCGATCGCGGGGATCGATGCACCGTCCAACCTGGCGCCTTGGCGGTCGGTTAGGTTGCTGATCGTGAACGACGTTGCGAAAAACTTCGACTTTGCATCATCGTCGAATGCATCGTACTGGGGTGCAGAAATCACTCGAACGGGCCGTTCGCGGTCGTAGGATCCAGGTACGACACTTTGTGGCGCTGTCGTACCGGCGCGCGGTCGTGATTGACCGTCAATATCTTCGCCGATCGGTAAGGTGTCTCCGGCAGCGAGGATCCGACCTTCATGGCCACCGAGCGCTGACGCGACGTGCGTCGATCTGGAATTCAACACGATCGGAGTGTCGATGCCACCTGCAACGGAAATGTAGGAATAGAGACCGGTTGACGGTATCGACAGGGTTAGCACCGCCTCCGCGGGCAGAATCATGGTTTCCCAAATCGGCATCGGGAAGCCATTCACATCAACGTTCACCTCTGCCCCAGTAACCGCAACCCGCGTCTCGCTATTGAAGCTCAGTGACACACCGCCAAATGTGGCCTCCAGCATCGCCGAAGTTGCGGGATTGCCTACTAGTCGATTCGCGGTGACCGCAGCCGCCAAATCGAGGACGCCGCTCACTGAAACCCCGAATCTCTGGCTACCGCGTCGACCGAGGTCTTGAACTGTCAAACGATTGCCGGGCGAGATTACCTCGACGAAAGAGTTCATTCCGAACCAACCATCGTTTCGAACTCGTCGTTGGCGATCGGAACGAAAGTAACCTTGGTGCCCGGTAGCATCGCCGACGGTGGGTCAGCGTCGACATCAAAGAGTTTCATCGGCGTTCGACCGATGATTTGCCAACCTCCCGGACTTGGGTTGGGATAGACACCAGTCTGTGATTCAGCGATGCCAACGGCACCTGCGGGCACCAGAGTTCTTGGTGTCGCCAAGCGCGGACACGCGATCCGAGAATCCATGCCTCCCAAGTACGGGAATCCTGGGGCGAATCCCAACATGAAGACGCGATAGTCGGTGCTCGAATGAATTGCGATTACCTCGTCCGTGGTCAAGCCAGCATGTGTTGCGACATTCTCGAGGTCAGGCCCGTAATCGCCCCCGTATGCGACCGGGATCTCGTGAGCATTCTGGTCAGAATTGATCGTCGTGCCGTCGGATATTGCCGTTTTACCGATCAGATCGTTGACACGCTCATTTAAATCGGCGTAAAGGCACTCCGACACATCGTATTCAACGAGCAATGACCTGTAGGAGGGGATGAATTCGACGACAGAGGATCCGAGATCGGAGTTTTCAATCTCGGTTTGCAACGCGTAGACCCGCGCGTTGGTTTCGTAGTCGATAGTGTCGCCGAACTCGATCAGTATCGAGGAATCGCTTGCCGGGAGAATGCGCGGATATTCGATCACTGGTCCACCGTCGCAATTGACGTCGGTCGTGGTCAACCCAGAATCGAAGTAAGCGGTTTTACGTCGATCCCGTTCGATTCGAAGGTCGCTCTAACTGAAGCCGCCATCTCCACCGCACCCGGCGTATCGCCATGTAAGCAGATCGTGTCGGCTGCAAAATCGATATCGTTGCCGTCCGATGCCGTAACCTTCCCTTCCGCGGCAAGGCGCAATGAACGAGAGACGACTTCTCCGATCTCGTGGATAACAGAACCAGCCTGCGAACGCGGGACTAGAGATCCCTGCGGGGTCACTGCCCTATCTGCGTAACATTCCCGCGCCACGCGGACGTTTTCGTTGCGCGCTACGTCTTCCCACACCGAGTTCGCAAGCACAACATGTATCAATTCGTCGTCGATCTTGCGTATGGCTCGGACAACAGCGGCAGCGATGTCTGCGTCGCCCACAGCTCGGTTGTACAAAGCACCATGGGGTTTGACGTGTTCGAGCTTCTTGCCATTCGTAAAGGCGGTGAGCGCACCGACTTGGTACGTCACGGCGTGCGCGACCTCGTCGGGCGACAACGCCATATCACGGCGTCCAAATCCGGCAAGGTCTGGGTAGGCGGGATGCGCTCCGACGCTCACTCCGTGCTCTTCGGCGAGTGCGACCGTCCGCGCCATCCAATCGGGGTCTCCGGCGTGGAAACCGCACGCGATGTTGGCCGAGGTGATGTGCTTGACGATGTCTTCGTCCATGCCCATCTTGTACGACGCGTACGATTCGCCGATATCGGCATTTAGGTCAATCGCCACCGTTTGAGTCATGGCTTCTGCTCCCGATTTATCTTGCGTTTGATTCTGCCCGATTTAGCCAGCGTTAGCTACGATTTCCCAACTCCCATCTGCGATTAGTATCGTAACACCGATGACCCCAAGACCATCCGATGAACAACGCAGGCGCCCTTCAAAACTGCCTGAAGAGCATCTTGCTTCAATCCGACTTCTTGAGCCAGCATACTTGGCGGAAAACGATCCAATCAAACAGTCTGGATTCAGTGGAGGTGCCGAGAGATGGCGAGCGGAACGGGCTCCTTTGCTGGAAGGTGTGGAAGGTGACGGAGACTTCTTGGACTTGGGATGCGCCAACGGATATCTCCTCGAATCTGTCGTGAAGTGGGCGTCGGAACGCGGGTTTGCTCTCGTGCCCTACGGCCTCGACCTCAATCCGCTCTTGGTGCAAGCAGCGACACGGAGGTTTGACGATGTTCCGCACCATTTTTGGGTGGGAAACGCTTGGGGTTGGTTGCCGCCGAGGAGATTTCGATGGGTTTACGCCATCTGGGATTTAGTTCCGATTGCGCTGCTTCCCGATTTGGCGCGGCATCTGCTGACCCACGCGGTCGGTCAGGACGGGGCATTGATTTTCGGCGCGTACGGTAGCAAGTCTGACGACACTCCGAGCATCGACGTCGCTCAAGTTCTTCGAAACGCAGACATTCCGGTGTCTGGCGAAGCATGTGGCGGGGAATTGCCGAGTGGCGGACCGGTCACACGATTTGCCTGGATCCGAGTCGACGATTGGTATCGGCTAACTAACGCCGTTAGCTGAGCTTGCGGCTGGTCCGCGGGTTAGGCGAAAAATCCACCAACTTACGTTGCCGCATACTGACGAAGCTGTGCATGTCTTCACCCAATACGATGTGATCGACCAATTCGATGTCGAGCAGGTGGCCGGCCATCACTAAGCGGTCGGTAAACGAGATATCAGCGCCGCTCGGATCTCCCCTACCAGATGGATGATTGTGAACCAACGCGTAACGTGGGAAGTTGCGTTCAACTACCCGGCTCAAGATTTCGCCCGTTTTGGCAACCAGTTGATCACAACAGCCGATGTATACACGCGTTCTTCCGCGGTAACGGTTCCGAACGTCGAGGAAAACGATCCACATCTCCTCTTGAGGGTTATCGCGCAGGTGCGTCGTGAACTGCTTAGCAACGCACCAAGCGATGCTTTCGCCGTTTGCCATGGGGGAACCGTAGTCACCCTCGGTATTTTCGACATCTTCCAGCGCCGCCCGTCTGCCTAACTCGAATGCCGCGGTGAGGACATCAGCCTTGGTGCTACCGATGCCGTCGACCTTGCGCATGTTGAAAGTGCTGACTCTGCTCAGCCCCCGCAAACTGTCGAATGTGACCAACAACTCATCGGCGACATTTTTGACGTTCTTGCCTTGGATTCCCGAACCGAGGACGATAGCAAGCAGTTCAGTAGTGGTGATCCCCGCGGGCCCGAGTTGGTGCATCCGTTCGCGGGGGCGTTCGCGCTCCGGCAGGTTCTCCAATCGATCGTTCGGCGGCACCACTCGATTCACAACTGCACTGGATACAACATCCTCTGATTCGTCGAATTCGTCAGCCTCGAATTCCAAATCTCTGACGTCGGTCGGTGGCTGCTCGTCGTCATTTGAGGTGTCGATCGTTTGGTTGGATCGCGGCTGCGCTGGTTGCGAGTCAATACCCTTCGCCGGATCAGACTCCGCCGACACGTCTTCGAAACTCGGCGGATCGGGCTGTAACTCGATCATCCCCATCACTTTGTCCGGTTTCACGAAGGATGTTCGACGACCGATTTCGGTTAACTCTTGTATGAAAGTCTCAGTATCTGAATGCATGACGCATTCAATGTTACATACGTAACGTGATTGCTCAAACCAAAATGGCGAACGCTGACGACCGTTGGTTTTCGCCGAGAATTGGGCAACGACCGATCGGTAATCCGCGGTCGCGATCGTCCATGTGGACGTGACTACAGTGGTAGTCGCACCATGTCGCCGCTTTTGACGGATTCCGAGACGGCGTCCGTGAATTGCATGTACTTCAGACCGTCGGTGAAGTTGGTGTGGGTTACCGGTTCGATGCCCCGGATGGCGTTAATGAACTCTTCTTCTACTCGCCAACCACCACGGTTCTCCTCGGGCACTTCTATCGGCGACATTTCGCCGTCGCCACGCCGCGCACCACTTACGGCATAAGTTGCGCCGTTCGATGCGTTCGGGTCCGCTAACTCGACGCGGATCACTCCGTCGGTGCCGTGAACCCAAAGGTCAAGTTCACGTGCGAATGCTGAAACGGTAGTGACAGTGTAGTTCATTGAACCCCCGCCCTCCATGTTCATGAGCACGTCGAGGTGGTCAGGGATCGATGTTGAGCGTCTTCGCCCGTCGTCCATGCGATGTTTGACGATCGTCTGACCCAGCGCTTGAACTGTGGCGGCCGGCCCGAACCATCGCATCATCGCCTCGTACCAGATACCCATCGTCATGATGTTGTTGCCCGAGAAGTCGCGATTGTGTCGCCAGTGCAGCGGCAAATCTGGATTTGGGAAATCGCTTCCGGTTCCAACCTGCAACCTGACGTTAACAAGATCGCCGATGAATCCCTCTGAGATGAGATTAATGATGGTGCTGTCGATCTCAAGTGAGTGGGGAGCAGGCACGATCTGTGCGATGAGGTGCGGAGCGCGTTTGGAAGCGTCCAGCATTTCGAGCGCTTCGTCTGAATTCATGGCCATGCGGGCCTCAACGAGGACGTGCTTCCCTTCTTCGAGCGACTCGACAGTTAGCGGAGCGTGCATGTAGGGCCAAGTTCCGATACACACGGCGTCGATGTCGTCGTCTTCGAGTAGTTCCACCCAATCTTCGTAAACCTCCGGAATCCCGAACTCGTCGGCGACGCGCCTCGACGATTCTAGAGATCGGTTCACCACACCCTTAATCTCGACGCCTGCTTGGTCGCGCAACCCTGGAATGTGTCTTAGTCGGGTGTTTCCGCCCGCGCCGATTAATCCGACGACGATGTTATCGGTAGCTGTAGTCACGATTTTGCTCCCATGAGTCTGTTTGCGGAGTGGTTGTTAGATACGCTTAAACAAGGTTAGCCCAGCGACGCGATTCGAGTCGCGAATCGGCGTGTTCCATAGTGGCAACCATCGCCAATCCTCAATGTCAGAAACTAACATCATCGCAACCAACGTCGATCTCGTAGGCGAAGGCGTCTCCATCACCTGGTCCGACGGTCCAACGTGCTTGTATCCGTATCGATATTTGCGTTTGCAATGTGCATGTGCGGGTTGTGTCGAGGAGATGACCGGCCGGATCTTGCTCAACGTAGCGACCGTGCCGGAGGACGTTATTGCCGTCGACTACATCGAAGTCGGAAGGTACGCCCTGCAATTCCTGTGGACCGACGGACACTCGACAGGAATCTATCCATTTCGGATGTTGCGAAAATTGGCCGAAGCGGACGACGCGGTTGTATGTTCCGATCAGGTGATCTGACTAGACGCCGAGCATGGTCTTGACGGTGTTCACCACATCATCTGGCTGCGGCATAAAGGCGGTTTCGAGGCCTTTGTTGTATGGCACCGGGGTGTGGGGTCCGGTTACGCGTTTGACGGGTGCGTCCAAGTAGTCGAACGCTTTATCGGCGATGATCGCGGCAAACTCCGACGCCATGCTGGCGCGTGGTGTGTCTTCGTCAACGATAACTACACGGTTGGTCTTCTTAACCGACTCGACGATGATCTCCTCGTCGAAAGGCGAAAGACAGAGCATGTCGACGACTTCCGCATCGATACCCTCTTCGGCGAGCGCGTCGGCCGCTTGTTTACAGACTACCGAGGTATAGGACATCCCGATCAACGTAACGTCGTCTCCATGCTTGAGATATCGGCCCTTGCCGAGCGGGAGTTCATACGATTCGTCTGGCGCGAACCCGACTTCGTTGATCAGTTTCTTGTCGTTGACTAAGAACACCGGGTCGTCGTCTCGGATTGCAGCGGCGAGCAGTCCCCGTACCGTATACGGGTCGGATGGAACCACCACCTTGAGCCCGGGAATGTGAGCCAACATCGAGTAGAAGCTTTCGGAGTGCTGGGCGGCATGCCCGGTGCCTCCACCTGAACGGGCAAACAGTGTCAACGGTACTTTTGTCTGGCCACCGAACATGTAGCGCGACTTGGCAGCGTTAGACAGCAGCTGGTCGTACGCAACAGTGACGAAGTCGAAATACATCAGGTCGACGACGGGCCGCAATCCAGTAAGAGCGGCTCCGACGGCGGCTCCGACGAACCCCGCTTCAGATATCGGTGCGTCGCGGATGCGATCCGGCCCGAAGTCTTGCACGAGACCTTTGGTCGCTGCGAATGGCCCTCCCCAAGCGTCGAGAGGTTCAAGCGTGTCACGATCGAACCCTCCAGAAATGTCTTCGCCCATGATGAAGACGTCGGCGTCGCGATTCAATTCATCGCGCAAGGTTCGATTGAAGGAGTCGCGGTAGCGCTCGACGGTTCCCGGAACGTCGTAACCCGGGCCGGGTACAAAAACGCCCGAATCGGTGAGAACGGAAGTCGGTTCTGTGGCTTCGGCTGTGGTCATTTTTTTGGGTCGCCTTTCTAAAACGCTGAGCCGGTCTTCAACGGAGCCCAACCAATGGGTTGGAGTAGTTGACGTAGACGTCGGAATATAGCTCCTCAATCGGTGGCATCGGGCTGTTCAAAGCGAAATCTACCGCTTCTTGCATCTCTTGCTCAATTGAGTCGCGAATCGCTTCGAGTTCAGCTTCGGTCATTGCATTTTGTTGCGATACCAGGCGCTCGAAGTGCTGTATACAGTCGCGCTCCAGATATTCCTCCTCTTCATCAGACTTCCGGTATTTCTTGGGGTCGTCGGCATGGAAATGGCCGTGATACCGGTAGGTCTTCAGTTCGAGGAGCGTGGGGCCTTCGCCGGCGCGTGCACGCCTAATGGCTTCTTCGGCCGCTTCGTAGACAGCAAATACGTTCATACCGTCGACCTGCACACCGGGGATGCCGTATGAATCGGCTCTCGCAGCAATGTCATCGGTCGAAACCGCGTACCACGCGGGGGTGGCTTCGGCGTACTGGTTGTTCTCACAAGCGAAAATTACAGGCAGCTTCCAGATTGCTGCGAGGTTCATAGATTCGTGAACCACGCCTTGGCTAGTGGCCCCGTCGCCAAAGAATGCGACACCGACGGATTCGTTCTCTAAACCGCGGTATTTCGCGGTCAGTGCTGCCCCGACGGCAAGGGGGACCGACGCTCCGACGATGGCGTTTGCTCCAAGCATGCCTTTGGAAAAATCGGCGATGTGCATGCTGCCGCCTTTACCTTTGCATTGTCCGGTGTAACGCCCCATGATCTCGGCCATCATCGCCTTGGTGTCCAACCCTTTGGCGATGCAGTGACCGTGCCCTCGGTGCGTGGAGCCGATCCAATCTTTTTCGGTGAGGTGGGCGCAGATGCCCGTCGGAACCGCTTCTTGACCGTCGGATGGATGAGTGACACCCATCGCGTTGCCTCGGAAAGTCTGCTCGAGCATCGTCTCTTCGAATCGACGGATGCGATACATCGTTTCGTAGAGCCAATGCAGTTTTTCTCTAGTTAATCGCATCACGTAGTTTCCCGAAGTCCTGCGGGGTTCCGGAAAACGCCCGCCGCGGCTTTGTGGTTGTCATGGTTCATTCAGATTGATGTTACTAAGTTTGGCGGTGCTTCTCGCTTGCGGGATTGGTCGGGTGGAAACGTGTGGGATCGTGTTTGCACTCTCCTCACCAGCGTCATATCTCGCCTCCGGTGTCGGTGCTTTGGGCTACACTTGCCAACGCTTTTTGGGTGCGTATTGCCGGAATGTTGCTACTACAATCGATGAGCGGAGACCGTACAGAGAACCTTGCTATGCCTCAAGTTTGGATAGATATCGAAGACAACGACAACTGCGGATATTTCCCAATGCAAACGTTTGAGGCGCGCGGCGAAGAGCGCGTGGCATCGAGCATCGTGTTGGCGTCCGTGACAAACGTTGAAGGACGATGCGAAGTCGTTGGCTGGTCGGACGAGGGTCAATGCGATGTTCGGGTTATCCAAGTCGGAGATTCGGGAGCGGGCGAATCGATACTCGTTTACGGCGACAATCATGGCATCCGGCTCCGTCCGCGCGATAGCACAGGTGAGTGGATGCTCGATTCCCCGCATGAATTCGGTGAACCCTACATGCTGCTCCCTACCGGTACCGAGGTCGAATTCATCGGATTGCGTCCGAATTGAGCGCATCAAACCGCATCTGGCTTGCTACAATGCATTGGTTCACCATTCCAATGGCGGTAGATGATGCGCGTTGACAGTTGCGCTTCACGGCAAATAAGATAGATGAGAGCGCGCAGCCGAACCATGCGCCACTGGAAGAGATCGTTTAGCAAACCTGAAAGACATTCCGGCAGCCTTTAGATCGTCTGCCCGTTAGTTGAACAAGAGAACGGCGAATGGATCCACAACCGCTTTCATCGTCCGAATGGGCGCAGATAGGCACCGTGCTAAAGTTTCTCTGGGCAGCTCTTGGTTGCGCCATCGTCGCAGGATTTAGCCTTCTCACCGCCCACGCCATCATCACCTCGTTGGTGGACACCAACACCATTCCCGCGAAATGGTCGAGTCTGCGCCCGGTTTTCTACACCGTTGGCATCTTCGCACTCATTGGCGTCATTGCTTGCTTCGTCTTAGCGGGCTTGAACATGGACTGGCTCGAAGTCAGATATTCAAGGTATTGGCAGTGATATCGACTTTAGAGCCATGCAGCATTGGGCCATCAAAATTGATGGCCGCACCGATGCTTAAGTCGCTTACCTCGGTAACTCAGGAGTTGAAGCTTGTTAGCTACATTGCTTGAGTTCCTGCGCGAGAAGCACCGGACAACCCCGATGTGGTTGAAGGTGTTGATTCCAGTTCTTGGAGTTGGCTCACTCGGTGTAGTAGCAGTAATGGGAGCTTTCTTGGCGTTCGTGGTCACAGCTTGGCTTGGGCAACCGATACCAGTTCTAGGATTCGATCAATCGGTCGAGCAGCCAATCGCATTTCCTCACACCATTCATGCGGGCATGGGCGTCTATACAAATTCGACAGGCGACCAAATTCAAGGCCTTGGGATGGACTGCACGTTCTGTCACCGGACCGTTACTTCGCAAGCCAACGCAGGCGTACCACCGGTCCAGTTCTGCGCTTACTGCCACCAAGTTATCGGCGGCGAGGAGAGTGAACCTCTAACTCAGGTCCGCACCGCAGCAGGGATAATTGGCGACAGCCCACATCCGATCGACTGGAAACGGGTGCATCGGATGCCGGACCACGTGCGATTCGTGCATGAACCGCACATAAGATATCTGACGCAGAACCCGGACAAGGTCACCAACAGCACGAGTGGCGAAACGATAGGCGCAGCAGGGGTCTGTTCGACTTGCCACGGCGACGTCGCCTCGATGGAAGAGGTCGCCCAGGTCGAGCCGCTCAAGATGGGTCAATGTGTGAATTGCCACCGCGAAAATGAAGCGCCGACGGATTGCGCGTCCTGCCACCACTAAATTAGAGACGATCACGGGCTAAACCACTAGATGAAACTAAGTCGAAGAGAGTTCCTAGCGCTAGGCGCCAAGGCAACGGCCGGCACGATGATTTTCGCGGCCTGCGGTTTGCCTGAACGCGAACTCATCGTCCAGAGTCCGATCGACATGCCGGAGGACCTGGTACGGGGTGAAGACGCTTGGTACGCGACGACTTGGCCCGACATGCCAGGTGGCGATGGTCTCATCGTGCGTGTGATGCAAGGTCGGGCGAAGAAGATCGCGGGCAACCCGGACCATCCGGTCAATTTGGGCAAACAGAGCGCCCGCCACGACGCGGCGATCCAGCTGACTTACCACCCAGACCGCATCAGCGAACCGATGCTACGCCAAAGCAAGGGCGGTCTATACGACCCAATTTCTTGGCAACGTGCGGAACAATTGCTGCAAAGCGCGGTAGAGGCGGGCAAGGACAACTTGTCGGTTGTCACGAACCCGCTCGGCGGCCATCTTGAATGGGTCGCAATCAACTTCGCGGCGTTGAACGGTGGACGACACATCAAATACGATCCGACCGAACAAGGCGTCATGCAAGACGCGATCAAGTTCGTCTACGACCAAGAAGATCCGCCCTACTACGACATTTCGAATGCGAAAACGATTCTCTCCGTCGGTGCCGACTGGTTAAGCACATGGCAATCATCGGTTGGATATTCGGTGCGTTACGGCGATTTCCGATCCAAGGGTGAACGCGGCTATCTCATCCACGCTGAATCACGCATGTCGATGACCGCGGCGAATGCCGATCTGTGGTTGCCGGTGATGCCCGGCTATGAAGGTCATCTGGCGATGAGCATCGCTCATGTGATCGTTGACGAACGCCTCACAGGATCGGGTGAGATCAGTCGATTCTTCAACCAGATTCCTACGGCGTCGTTAGTCGGCTTCCGACCAGAAGACGTTGAAGAACGAGTTGGCGTATCCGCAGAACGGATTCGCAAAGCTGCTCGGCATTTCGCGGAAAACCGCCCGAGTTTAGCGTTCGCCGGCGGAAGCGCAGGTGGACACACTAATGGGCAGTTCAATATCGCAGCGACTCACGCACTGAACACGTTGGTCGGGGCCGTAGGCTCCGATGGTGGAGTGAAATACAACCCGTTGCCAACCTTGGACGGGCTGAGTGGCCGATGCAGCGGGGACTCATTCTCGGATTGGGAAGTTGAACTTGCGCAATGGCGCGGCGGCAACGTGCAGACGGTTATCATCCGCGGTGCGGATATCGTGCACGGGATGCCGAACTCTGTCGATGTCGTCGGCGCTTTGGTTGGCGTTCCGACGGTGATTGGCTTTGGCAGCGTCATGAACGACACGCTCGCGAATTGCGACTTGATACTGCCCGAGAAGACATTCCTGGAAACTTGGGGAACGACAATCCCCGATCCGGCGCCCGGATATGAAGTCGTTACTATTCAACAACCGGTCATTGGAGATACGGAACTGTTCGGCGGAGGCGGATTGATCTCGGACGCGCGCGGATTTGGCGACGAACTGCTACGCCTGGCGGATGGCGGACTGGGCGCTGACGATATGGAAGAACTCGTTAACATCTCAATCGACCAGCTTTACGACCTAAACCGCGGTTCGGTATCGGCTCCCGATAAGCGATTGTTCAAGCAAGGCGTGTTGCAGCGCGGAGGCTGGTGGGACACGCAAGCTACCGCCGAAACGCCGTCTGACCACGCGCCGCCAAATGTTTTCGATCTGGACAGCACCGTCAACTACTCGAGCACTGACGGATTGGGCGCTGGCAACGATTTCCATCTCGTCCCGTTCCTGTCCAACAGTCTGTACGAGGGTCGGCTGTCGGCGACGCCGTTTGCCGTCCAAAACCCAGACCCTATGAGCAGTGCAGCTTGGACCACCTGGGCCGAGATTAACGCCCAAGAGGCTGAACATCTCGGCATCCGCGAGGGTGACGTTCTGTTCATCAAATCCGAGCATGGCGAGATTGAGGCACTGGCCTACCCGACTCCGGGCGGAAGACCGGGAGTCATCGGCGTCCCCATCGGACTTGGACACGAGTATGGCGGTAGATACGATGAAGGGTTGGGCGCTAATGTTTTCAAGATACTGGCGCCGCGTGTTGAAGCGGCAAGCGGTTCGCTCGCTTGGGCGGCCACCCGAGTTCGAGTGGAACGTTCCGGCCGCAAACGCGAACTACCGAAGTTCGAGGGCGAGGTCACCGCGTTCCCAGTGGAACCGGGTGTCCCGGTACTCGTAGTCGCACCGGGCGAAAGCGCTCACGACGCGGAGGTTGCAAACCACCACAAATACCAACAGAACTTCCTGCTTCCTGACAAGTCCGAAGCAACTGAAGAAGGGTCAGGAGGAGGCCACTGATCAACGGAATCTGCAGAAGCGGAGACTGTGAACGTGGGTTAACTACATGACACTGCAACGGGAAAAAAGAAAATACAGCTGGGGCATGGTTGTCGACGTCGACAAATGCACCGGTTGCCAAGCATGCGTGTTGGCTTGCCAAGCCGAGAACAACGTGCCGTTGAACCTACAAGATCGGTTCGAACGAGCACGTGTGATGTCTTGGATACGTGTCGAACGATATTGGGAAGGCGAGTTCCCCGACATCAAGGCTCGGTTCATCCCGATCATGTGTCAGCACTGCGAGAACGCGCCGTGCGAGCCGGTGTGCCCGGTGTTTGCGACCTACCACAACAACGAAGGGCTGAATGTTCAGGTCTACAACCGCTGCGTCGGTACGCGGTACTGCGCTAACGGTTGCCCGTACATCGTGCGTTTCTTCAATTACTGGGAACCGGTGTGGCCAGAAGCTTTCCGCAACCACCTGAACCCGGACGTCACTGTTCGCAGCCGTGGAATCATGGAGAAGTGCTCATTCTGCATTCAACGCATTCGGCGCGGGGTGCGGAATGCGGAGCGAGAAAATCGTGATGTCGTCGATGGCGAAATTCAGACAGCCTGCACGCAGGCCTGTCCGACCGACGCATTAGTGTTCGGAAACTTCATGGACGAAGACAGCAAAGTATCGAAGATGAAGAAGGATGATCGTCATTACACGCTCCTCCCCCATCTCGAAACCGATCCCAACGTCGTTTATCTGGCCAAGATAGACACAGACAAATCAGCAGGCGAATCGCATGGCTAGCGAAGCGATACATTCAGGCGCGCAAACCGACGCTCATTCGGGGACGCACGAAGAGGCTCACCACGAGCTTCCAGCGCGTGTTGAACCCGACGTGATCACGTCGGAACTGGTCGCGTCGACCGATTCGAACTCCACTGGTGTTCGTAACTGGATGTGGATTCTAGGGATCGTGACGCTCGTCGGTATCGGCGTCGGCTTCGCAAAATTGTTGATCGAGTGGGGCGACCAATCCGAATGGGGCTACACGGCGGCGATGGTCGCCTTCCTATTCAGCGTTTTTGGCGGCGCACCACTGGTAGCGATTGCGCCTACCCTAGCGAAAGCGAACTGGGTACGCCCGGTCGCTCGTTTCGCGGCGCTGTGCTCACTCGCTTCTATCGTCTGCACCATCTGGATGATTCCGCTGATCCTGAACCTCCCCATGCTCGTCGTAGACGGTGCACGCCGACGTTCAATCTGGTTCGAAGGCCCGGATGTATCCCCGCATATGTGGGCGTTAGTCTCCATGATCACGTTGATCACCGCGGCGCTTGGCCTGATCTACGCCTACGCACTCCCCGACTTCGCGGCGATGCGAGACCACTCAACGGGATGGAAACAGCGGTTCGGCAGCTGGATGGCGCGCGGTTGGATAGGTACGACGATACAGTGGCGCACTTTGCGGCTCCGCATCGGTATGATGGGAACGCTCTATTTCTTCACCTTCGTGTTTGTCCACTTCATCATCAGCACCGACTTTGCGATGAGCTTGGTTCCGGGATGGCGCGACGCGATCTTCCCGATGTACCACGCGATCTCCTCGATTCAGGCTGGGCTGGCGGTCACCGTTCTTGGCCTATGGGCCGCTCGGCGATACATGGGAATGGACAAGTACTTGCATCTCGATCAGTTCTGGTCGATCGGTCGATTGATGTTCGCATTCACGCTGCTTTGGGGTTACTTCTTCATCTCGGCCTTCATCGTCTACTGGTACGGTCGAAGCGGCTCAGACAAAATGTGGATCGACTACCTGATCTTGGGTCCGTATTTCTGGGTGTTCATCTTGGGCGTGTTGTTTATCTGGTTCACACCTTGGTGGTGGCTGATTTGGAACCGCGTCCGCCGAAGCTACAACGGAACGGCGATCGGGGCGGGATTGATCCTGTTCGGCGTATTCCTAGATCGTGTACGACTGTATGTCGCCGCGTGGGCCGTGCCTGAGGATCGAATCCACGAGCGATTCCTCACCGAATATCCGTCGGCTGTGTTCCCTGATGTGATGGACCTCTTCATCATGGTCGGTGCCCTCGCCGGTTGCGTATTTGTCGTTCTCGCCGCCACGCGAGTTCTGCCAATCCTGAGCATCTGGGATGTTCAGCAATTCAATCTGCTCTATCGACCAGTCAATTACATGAAGACGAAGGTTTCCCTCATCGGTAAGCCCGACTAAGATTTGCCGGCTGCAAACGCACTAAGCCACTATGCAACAACGAAGAACAATCGACCAGATCCACACCAACCGTGTCTTGCTGAACGGTCAGCTAGACACGCCGAAGTGGTGGGCGCCGACGGTGATAACCCTCGGGATAATCGTTGCCATCGGGTTCTTCATGATCGGAATCATGGTCAACAAGGGTCTCGGCGTGACGGGCCTTTCGCGCCCGGTCTACTGGGGTCTCTTCATCACGACGTTTGTGTTCTGGGTCGGTATTAGTCACGCAGGAATCATGATTTCGGCCATCCTTCGCTTGTCACAGGCGGAGTGGCGCCGACCAGTCACTAGGGCCGCAGAACTGCTGACCGTGTTCTCTCTGCTAACCGCATTGATGTTCCCGTTGATGCACGCGGGAAGGCCTTGGCGGATCATCTACTACATCCTGCCTTACGACTTTGCGCGCGGCATCATGCCCAACGTTCGTTCGCCGTTAATTTGGGACCCGGTCGCCATCAGCACATACCTCACCGGTTCGACGCTTTTCCTTTACATCGCGCTTCTCCCCGACCTCGGCAACTTGCGGGACCGCACGACAGGTTGGCAAAATGCGCTTTACACGATCCTTTCTCTAGGATGGCGAGGTAACCCGCGGCAGTGGAAGTTGCAGACTGTAGGCGGTATCTTGCTATCCGCGTTGATGCTGCCCATCTTCGTTTCGGTCCATTCGATCGTGTCGTGGGACTTTGCGGTCACGCCGGCCGTTGAGGGTTGGCACTCGACGATCTTCGCGCCCTATTTCGTTATCGGCGCGGTCCACTCCGGTGTGTCGGCGGTGGTGACGATGATGGCACTAATGCGCTGGTTGTGGAAGTGGGAAGACTTCATCCGTCCAGAGCATTTCGACGCTTTGGCCAGATTGCTGATCGTGGTTGCCACAGGGTGGCTCGCGTTTACGTTCTTGGAACTCATATTCGCAGTCTACGGACTTGACGCCCCCGAATTAGCACTGCGCGAACTGCAGATCTTCCAGTGGCCCTGGAACATCCTATTCATCACTTTCGTGATTACCGGATACATAATTCCGGTCGGGATGTGGTTGCAGAAGAGTGTGCGTAACAACATCGCGCTCATGTTCTGGTCATCGTTGTTTGTCAACATTGGGATGTGGCTGGAGAGATTCCTGATCATTGTTCCCGGTCTGGCACGCAGGACCCCGTTCGTTTACACCTGGGAGTCATATCGCCCGAGCGGATTGGAATGGTTCATACTGTTCTGGTCGTTGGCATGGGTGACCTTCCTGATGCTGTTGTTCTCGCGTTTCTTCCCGCTGGTTCCACTGTTTGAACAGAAAGAAAGCGAAACGTTTAGCGACTCGATCAAGATCGGCCGCGTCAAAGTGCCTGCGATAGTCCGCGAGGCAGATTAAACAGAGGATTGAGGAAGCCATCGAAATGAGCAAGAGCGTACTTGGTCTATACAGCGATCCGAATCAAGCTGCAGACGCGATGGATGCACTGAAGGGAGCTGGATTCCCACTCGGAACTTTCGACGTTCTGACCGGAACCCCATACCCAGAAGGTGCGTTCGGCGAACACGTTCCGCAGCACCGACTGTTCCGCTTCCCCGCATTCGGCGCAATCATCGGCTTCACGTTGGCGATATTCCTCACGGCGGCGACGCAGATCGCTTACCCGCTAGTCACCGGTGGCAAGCCAATCCTTTCATTGTTCGCCATGTTGGTCATCCTCTACGAGATGTCGATGTTGTCGGCGGTTATCTCGACCGTCGTGGGTATCGTCATTGAATCTCGCTTGCCTAACGTGAATCCCGGCGTTTACGACAATCGCATCACGGAAGGATTGATCGGGGTTGTAATCACTACCGATGATGACAAGTCTGACACCGCGATCGACGCTTTAAACGCCGCCGGCGCGATGGAGATCAAACAGGCGTGAAACCCTTGATCGATCCAATCATCTCAATGTCTACTCGCCGTATCGCCATATCGCTATTGGCGGTTGTGATAGTCGCGTTCAGCGCTGCATCGTGTGCGGTGCAGGAATCGAACACGTATCCGATTGAAGTTTTCTCCGAGATGCACTTCTCGCAGGCGAATCGGATGCAGGAACCACCACGTTTGGCGCCGGCCGCAGACGCAGTGCCGTTCGTACAGATCGGGACCGAAGAGATCCTGGACGTGCCGGAGTACCGTGAACGTCCATACGACGCGGCGCGTGCCCGAGAACTCTACCGGATTAATTGCGCAACTTGTCATGGCATGTCCGGCACCGGCGACGGTCCCGCGGCGCAACACATAGTATCGAACGATAGCTACTGGGCTCAGACTAACGATTCGCCATACGTGGGACCCGCAGATCTGATCGAAAAACGCGCTACGTATGATCAGGAAGCGATGATCAACTTGATCACCAACGGCGTTATCGTTATGCCTAGGTTCCGCCATTTGCTTCCTGAAGAAGATATCCGCGAAATCGCGACCTATATCTACGACCAAAACACCGGCGTCGGTCGCTGAACACTAATCGCCAACCTAGGTCTCAAGGTTTCGACCGAAGGGTTGTTGGCGACGCAAGGGGTTGTCAGCCTCCGACGACGCCCTCAACATGTTGACGCCATCCATCCCGCGAACGCCGTTAATTTGGCGAACGCTCGTATCGATTGGCTTCGTGGCGATCTCCGTTCCATTGCTGTGGCTTGCGACCGGCTGTGTCAATGAAGACGATCTGACGACTGACCAGCGCGTCTATCAACTTTCTCAGCAACTCATGTGCCCAGTCTGTGACGGTCAAACGCTGGATCAATCGCAAGCGCAGCTTTCGTTGGACATGCAAGCGGTAATCGAACGCAAGATCGAAGAGGGTGAGAGCAATGCTGAAATCCGCGACTATTTCGTGGCGCGCTACGGCGAGGTCGTACTAGCTTCACCCGATGCCGGAGGTTTCAACATCATCGCCTGGGTGATGCCCGTGATCATATTCGTGGGCGGTGCCCTGTTGGTCGGGAATGCATTTCTGAATATGCGACGGAAAAGGCGTGAAGACGGCAGCCGCGACGAGGTCGAGGAGTCAACGGAAACGGCGCCCGAACCAGTGCGCCCCGACGAAGTGATGGACGAATATCTCGAACGCGCCGATCGTGAGATTGCAGCGGCGGTCGGTGACGCGCGTCCGCGAGTGGTAACCGACGCGGATAACGGGGATCGGACATAGTGGATCAGATCGGTACTACTGCAATCTGGCTCGGTGTCGCCGTTTCGGCGTATGCAGCGATTACGTCATTGGTCGGCGCGAAAGGTGCGGTCCCAGAACTCGTGGTCAGCGGACGCCGTGCAGTCTATATGGCTTTCCTAGTCGCGCTCGTCGCGTCTGCGGCCCTGTTGATCGCGTTCTTGACCAACGACTTCAGCATCAAGTACGTTGCCAACAACTCAAACATCGTCATGGGCAGGGGTTACACTCTGGTCGCTTTCTACGCGGCAAATGAGGGTTCACTGCTCTACATCACATTGGCACTGGCATTGATGTCTGCGATCAGTGTCCGATTGGCGCCGCGACGATTCGCCGGTGCAATGCCCTACACCGTCGCGATTCTCGCTGTCGTGCTGGCTTTCCTTTTCGGTACGATGGCGACGTACGCAAATCCGTTTGAGACCTTGGAGATTGTGCCACCCGATGGTCGCGGCGTCAATCCGCTTTTGTTGCATCCCGGTTTCTACAGCCATCCCCCGTTAATCATGGCTGGATTGGTTGGTATTACAATCCCATTCGCATTCGCATCTGGAGCGCTTATCTCCGGCGAGTATGGCGATGATTGGGTAGACATTGCTAGGGTTTTCGCCATCATTATGTGGGGCATCCTCGGCGTTGGCATCCTCCTCGGTGCGTGGTGGGCGTACACGATCCTAGGTTGGGGCGGGTACTGGAGTTGGGACCCGATTGAGAACGTTGCTCTGATGCCATGGCTGGTTCTCACCGCCTTCATTCATTCGATCATGGTGCAACGACGGAGGGGAATGTTCCGAATGTGGAACATCGTATTGATCGACGTTGCGTTCATCCTCGCTCAATTAGGGATGTCGATCAACCGAGGCGGAAGTGTCGTGTCCGTCCACTCCTTCGCGGAATCGACTTTGGGACTGCTGTTCTTGTCGTTCATGGCGATCAGTCTGCTGTTCGCATTCGCAATCTTCATCTGGCGATACCCGCGGTTGAAGAGCGAACGCGCCATCGAGTCTTTCATGTCGCGAGAATCGTCCTTCCTAGTCAACAACTTCCTGCTGCTCGTGGTGATGTCGATAACGCTTTGGGGTGTCATCTATCCGGTCTTTTCTAACTTAGCCCGCGACGTCGATGTCAGCATATCCGCGCCTTATTTCAATCGAGTGAATGGACCAGTACTCCTGCTCACGGTCATCGTCATGGGGATCGGGCCATTGTTACCTTGGCGCAGAACGTCGACAAGGTCGCTCAACAGGTGGTTGATGGCGCCTCTTATAGCCGCGTCGCTGACTGTCATAGTCCTTGTCGCGTTCGGAGTTTGGGAGTTTTGGGCGGTCCTAGGATTTGCGGCGGTCACGTTTGCTGGGGTTGCGGTGTTCGAAGAGTGGTGGATGGGAGCCCGCGCCCGCGTCTCGAATTTGGGTGAAACGCCCTGGTCCGCTTGGTGGCGTCTGGTCAACGGCAATCGACCGCGACACGGAGGCTATATCGTTCACGTCGCTGTGTTGTCGCTGGCTATCGGGGTAATCGGCACCCAATTCTTCGACCAACGATACGATGCTGCGATCGCGCCGGGTGAGAGCCTGGTGTTGGATGACTATCGCATCGAATATGTCGACAATCGGGTCCACGACCGACCGGACCGCTTAGCTCGCTGGGCACAGATTGATGTCTACAGGATCGACCCGGCCCAATACAGTGGCGAGTTTTCGGCCGCCAAGGACGCAGGCAAGCAGGGTTTCACAGTAGCTACGGGACGGCGCCCCGGTGATAATTTTGTCGGCCAACTTGAGCCTAGCCACGAATTTTTCCGGAATTTCAACATGGTGTCCGTCCGTTCCGGGATCAAGACAAGCCCAATTGAAGACCTTTACGTAATTCCGCGGGACTTCCTCGAAGACGAACGTGTGTCGCTTGCTGTAAGCATCAACCCATTGGCGATGTGGTTGTGGATCGCCGGTCCGATATTTTTGCTGGGGACACTTGTCGCTCTTTGGCCTCATCCGACTCTCGAACGCGTCGCTCGCCGCCGTCGTATGGGAGTCACTGTGCCGACTGATGCGCCGACCACGGCAATGGAATCCTAGGGACGGCACACGTGGCGGCAATCGTAGGCATAATCCTCGCGGCGACAATCGTGATTGTTTTGGTCTATCCCTTTATCAAGGGTCGCCGAAATGCTGCACCCGCGGCAGATCAAGTCGATCGCGTCGCATCCGCGGACACGTTGCGCCATCTCCTCTATCGGGAGCCAGTTACGTTGCGCAATGAATTCGAATCGGGAAACATCACGGAACGAGAATACGAGATGCAGTTGGAGGAACTTCGCGTGCGGGCCGCGGGATTGATGCAGCAACGCGCCGAACGACGCAACCATTTACTGGCGGCGGAATTGGAGCTTGAGCGCGAGGTACGGCGCATTCGGCAAGCACGCCAAGCTTCTGAGTCAAAAGGCGACAACGCCGAGGTGTGATCAATTGATCTTCGAGCAAAAAGCACGCCTAACGGTATTCACGCTGATCCTGTCATTGGGTTTGATGTTGTCATCAACCTTCGACGCTGTCGCCGAGGCACAGTCTCCGGAAAATACGATCACAATTTCTGGCCGCGTGGTCAATGGCACCGACGGTGGAGATCCACCCGCCGACTTGACCGTATTTGCGCTTGTGATAGACGAAGACGCGGAAACGATCGTTGAACGCGTTGAGACGGTTACGGAGATGGATGGATCGTTCGAACTGGAAGTGGTAAAAATCGATTCTGGTCGTTTCTACCGTTTGGTGGCTGACGATGGCGTCTACACGCCGTTTGTGGACGTCTTGCCAGCCAACGCCGGCGAGGAAATTACTCTCACCGTGTACGACCGAACGACATCGCTCGAAGACATTTCGGTCACTAACTATTCCATAGTGATACCGGTGATCGACGAAACAAGCGGCGTTTTAGGTGTGCTCGCCGCCGTAAACCTCGTTAATTCGGGCGACGAGGTTTATCTCGCTGACCTCGCCGATCCCAGCCTGACGGGATTCAAGCTGCTGCGTTTCAATCTTCCCGAGGGTTATCAAGAGCTAACGGTCGAATCGGATCTACCAAGCGGGAACGTGATGGAGATAAACACTGGTTTCGCGATCTCCAATCCAGTGCCGCCGGGCGAATACAGCATGGTTATTAGTTACAGTGCTGCCTTCGAAAATGGTGAGTTTGAATATCCATTCCGACTTCCTTTTGGTGCAGAATCGGTCACTATTTTGATACCTGAAGGTTCCGGCGAAGTCACCGGGATGGGTTTGTCTCGCACCGACGCGGCAAACATTGGTGATGAAAACTACATCAGTTACGAAGGTGCCAACTATGAACGAGGTGTCGAATTGGGAGTTCGCATCACGGGCTTGCCCAAACCGGGCGTCGGCGATCAGTTTGTGGAGTTTCTGGGAAGCGACCAAGCTCGGGTCGCGATTGTGGTTAGTGTCGCCATAGCGATGATTGCCGCGGTCGCCTACGTGATACTCGTTTCTAGACGGCGACAACTCGCGGTGGGGACAGGTAGTTCGGCTCTCGAAGACCGAGAGGGTGGCGCAAGACCCGAAATAGTCGCCGCGATCGCCGAATTGGACGAGATGCACGAGCTTGGCAAGATCGAAGACTCCGATTACATGTCAAGACGGCGGCAACTGGTACAACAAGCAGTCGATTCAGATGCCGACCGAGACGCCTTGTGATGCCGAGTCGCGCAAAACCGTTACTGCTCGTCGGTATTCCGTTGCTAATCTTCGTGGTTGTGCTCATCATCGGCATGTTGCAATCTGACGCTGGACGCGGGCGCCCCGGAGTGAACGACACTTTAGGCGAAGTTGCTGTTTCCACAGACAGATTCGCCGATTTACAAGTCACGACGTTGGACGGACGCTCTTTGAGGCTCAGCGATTTACGGGGCTCGATCGTAATGATCGACTTTTGGTCTTCATGGTGCGCGCCTTGTCGAGCTGAAGCGCCGATTCTTGCTGAAGCGTACGAGAGATGGTCGGCATTAGGCGTTGAATTCGTCGGTATTTCGATCTGGGACACTGAAGACGATGTGCGCGATTTTGTCGAACTGCACGGCATCAAGTACCCGAACGCGGTGGACGAAGATGGTCAGATCGCGGTCGAATTTGGCGTGCGTGGTATCCCCGAAAAGTTCTTCGTGAATCCCGAAGGAGAGATCGTGCGCAAGATCAACGGACCTAACACCTCCCAATCGCTAGACGAAGTTCTGACCCAGATGAGCGACACGGCTATCGGGATCGGCGGAAATTAGAATCTAAAGGTTGAAAATTCACGAATCAAACGGGTGATACATGGAACACAAGGGGTTTACTCTCTGGTTCACGGGACTCTCTGGTGCCGGCAAGACGACGATAGGCGACATGATCTTGGAGCGTTTGCAGGCAAGCGGTGCCAAGGCCGAGATTCTTGACGGCGATGTAGTCCGAACCAACCTGAGCGTCGGCTTGGGATTTTCCAAAGAAGACCGCGACACCAACGTCCGACGGATCGGATTCGTCAGCGGGCTTCTGGCGCGCAACGGGGTTATCTGTATCGTCGCCGCGATCTCGCCCTACAAAGCGATTCGCGACGAAATCCGCGAGCAACACGAGAACTTCGTAGAGGTCTTTGCCTCTTGCGAATTGGACGCTCTCATTGAACGGGATGTCAAAGGTCTCTACAAGATGGCTCTGGAAGGCCGGATACCCAACTTCACCGGAGTTTCTGACCCATACGAACCACCGGCCGACCCAGAGATCATGTTCCGTTCAGACCTCGAAGCTCCCGAAATCAGCGCCGATCGGGTGTGGGACAAGCTCGTAGAAATGGGTTTGATTTCACCTTAACCGGGTTGGACGAGGCGCACTGATTTCACAGCATTACCGGATGAACGGCGAGGCAAGATCGATAGCTTTAGAGGCAGCCTACAAACTGCTGGAAACTCCGCGGTCACATCTCCGAGTAAAGCTTGAACAGACTGAAGATGGCGTCCTGCTTTCTTACCAGGATGACACCCTGACCGGTGTGGAACTCGACGAGTCCGGCATCAATGCCGCCTCCGCTATGGCCGTGGCTCTCGGCGTCAATGTCCCACGGTCGGGCGAAGCCGTCGAGGTCTTGGCATCAACGGGATTGCTTTACCGAGTGTTGGCTTTATCCGATTTGGACTTCTCGAATCCGACGGCGTTTGAACTCGCGAACCATCTCGTCAACGAAGCAATCGACATGCAACGCGGGGGTGGCACCCTCTCAGGGGCCTAGTCCACACGAACGAAGCTATGAATCTAGACGACCTAAAGTCAGGACAACTCTTCGGACCGTACGCGATCGAATTCACGAGGTCCGATGCTGATGACTACATCTCGGCCACGGGCGACGATCTCACGCCTCACAATTTCGGAGGAAATGTTCACCCGCTGCATCTCGACGCCTTCGTATTGAGTAGGTTGATCGCTGATATCGGCATCGTCGAAAACCGAATCGAAACGGTGCACGCTGGCCAACAGATGACGGTCCATCGCGAAGTTGCTCACTCGGAAAACATCGTGGCAAATGCCACGTTGAAAAGTTGCTCGAATCGCAGAGGGAGCATCTGGGCGATCTTTGAAACCGAGTTCGTTGACCATTCCGGGGCCGCGGTCGCGGATTCGAGTTCAACGATCATCATGATGCCTTGAGATCGGGTAACGCAAAGGACCTCTGATATGAGCGTACCCAGCACATTGGGCCAAAGTTTGCGAGGATTCCGCCGAACAGTTACGCAAGACCGCGTGACCGCATACGCACATGCCTCGGGAGATCACAATCCCATCCACCTCGACGAAGATTTCGCCGCGAGTACGCGATTTGGCCGCCGCATTGCACACGGGATGTTGAGCCTCGCCTTCGTGTGGGAGATGATGTCTCTGAATTATCCAACGACATGGCACCGAGGTGGCACCGTGAAGACGCGCTTCACCTCTCCCGTCGTACCGAACGAGGAAGTGGCGGTCAGTGGAATCGTAAAACGGTTGCGCACCATCGGCGGCAAACAAATGGTGGAGTGCGAAGTGGCGGTCACCAGACCGAATGGCGAGAAGGCGTTAACCGGGTCGGCAACCGTCCCGTTGGCATGATTCAAACTGATATTGAGCCTGCGGAGACTCGCATATACTAGTGTGAGCATCGCGACGTTCACCGTCGCGTTCGATTTATTGTGACCGAAATGACAGCCAGCGCAAGACCAGATATGGTGGTAGCCCTCGATGCGATGGGCGGCGATCATGGACCTGAGGTAACGGTTTCGGCTGCACTTGAAGCAGTGTCTTCGGGTGATTTAGCGATCGCATTGGTGGGTGATTCGGAAGCAGTTATGCCGGTCTTGGCTGAACACGACGCCGTTGACCATCCGCTTTTGCAAGTCGTACCGTCGGACGGTGTGGTTGAGGAAACAGACAACCCAGCAATGGTATTTCGCTCCAAGCCCCGCGCCTCGATTTTCGTTTGTTCGGGATTGGTCAAAATGGGCAAAGCTCATGCGTTTGTGAGCATGGGCTCAACCGGGGCTTCGATCGCCGCCGCCACTGTCACCTACGGAACGATGGAAGGAATCTCGAGGGGCTGCCTCGGTGGACCGATCATCGGTTACGCGCCGAACACCGTCATCATCGACCTCGGCGCCAATATCGACATTCGGCCGCAACAGTTAGCCGGTTTCGGGACGCTCGGCACCGTCATGTCGAGGGTCCTATACGGACAGGAAAATCCCCGGCTCGCGCTGTTGAACGTCGGATCTGAGGAGACCAAAGGCAACGAGTTGGTCAAGGGTACTGCAGAGTTGCTACGCGACTCATCTCTCAATTTTGTCGGCATGATCGAACCTTACGATCTACCCTTGGGTAAAGCGGAGGTCGTGATCTGCGACGGATTCGTCGGCAACATCGTCTTGAAACTCACCGAGGGTCTAGGACAGGCCATTTCCAATCACGTCCGCAAAAAAGGCGGAAACGACGCGCTTGCAGATGAAATTGATTCGATGACCAACTCATTAGCAATTCACGGCGGTGGTCCGTTGCTCGGCGTTAACGGCATCGCAGTAGTTGGTCACGGCGCGGCGGGAGCATCTGGGGTATCGACCGCGATCAATACCGCCAAATTCGTTTACGACAATGACTTCGTTGGCGCGCAACAGAAGGAACTGACCGCGTTTCTTGCCAACGCCAGTTGAATTCATCAGAAACCGCCGCAGTCAGACATTCCATTGGAACTATTAGACCAACCGCGATCCGCACTCGTAACCGGTGCCTCTAGAGGCATCGGCAAGGGAGTCGCCATAAAGTTAGCGTCGATGGGCCACTCCGTAGCCGTCAATTACAACTCGCACGAAGCCGAGGCCAACGAGGTGGTTCAGGAGATCCGAGATGCCGGGGGTACCGCAACTGCCGTAGGTGGTAGCGTGGCAACGAAAGAGGGATGCGAGCAGATCATCGCCGGAGCTTCCGAAGCGCACGGACCGGTAGAGATCCTCATCAACAACGCGGGCGTCATCTCCGACAATCTTTTGATCAGAATGAAGGACGAACAGCTCGAGCACACCATCGACACCAATCTTTGGGGCACCATCAACTGCACGCGGCTGGTTCTACCGGATATGGTACGAGGCCGCTGGGGTCGCATCATCAACATCTCGTCGATCGTCGGCATCCGCGGCAATATCGGACAGTCCAACTACTCAGCATCCAAGGCCGCGATCCACGGTTTCACCTACTCCGTGGCCAAAGAACTCGCCAAACGCAACATCACCGCCAACGTCGTCGCACCGGGATACGTCGCAACCGCCACTAGCGAGGTGATTTCAGACCGCGCCCGAAAGATCCTCTTGGATTTGATCCCGATGGGTAGATTCGGTTATGTAGAAGAGATAGTGCCGATGGTGGCGTTCTTGACGAAGGAAGAAGCACGCTACATTACCGGAGATGTGATACGGGTTGATGGCGGCCTCGCGATCTAAGGAGCTTTAAGACTCGTGGATGATCAGCGTCTGCATGGAGATACACGCGTGGAAATGAAGCCTGATGGTAAATCTCTCGCCGGGAAGACTGCGTTGGTTACAGGTGGTTCGCGAGGGATTGGTCGAGCGATCGCTCTGGAATTGGCGAGACGTGGCGCCGACATCTGCTTCAACTATCTTCGGAACCATGCGGCGGCTCGGGAGATGGAGGCGGAACTTCAGGGTTTGGGAGTCGAGGCCATGCGGCACCGCGCGAATCTGGCGGATGACGCGGCGATCGGAAATTTGGTCGAAACGGTCGTTGATAGGTTCGGCAAGGTTGATATCTTGGTCAATAATGCAGCGTCCGGTGTGATGCGTTCGTCCGTAGAGTTGAGCGAAAAGCACTGGGAATGGACACATGCAATCAACGCGAAGGCACCGTGGCGGCTCGCGGCATTGGCGTCAGCACACATGCCTGCTGGCTCTCGAGTGATCAATATCTCATCGCCGGGGTCAAACAGAGTTTTGGCTTCATACTTTCCGGTCGGTGTTTCCAAAGCGGCGTTGGACGCAGTCACACGGTATATGGCGATTGACCTCGGCCCCATGGGGATTTCGGTGAACGGAGTTTCGGCGGGTTTCGTCGACACGGACGCGCTGAACGCATTTCCCGATGAATTGGGAATCAAGGAAGTGGCGCACCGCCCTACTCCCGCGGGCAGAACGATATTGCCGGAAGATGTGGCGTGCGTGGTCGCGATGCTATGCTCGTCGGATGCCGAGATGATCCGGGGGCAAGTGATCATGGTGGACGGCGGCGAGATGTTGATACATCGTTGAGATCGCCGTGATGGTCGGGGAGGCGGGGATCGAACCCGCGACCTCCTGCTCCCAAAGCAGGCGCGCTTCCTCTGCGCCACTCCCCGTTAATCCAATACTATGATTCTATGCTTTTGCACATCGAAATCAGTCATCGGCTGGCATGAATGCGCGTCATCTGCGACCTTCACCTACATTCACGCTATTCCTTAGCGACCAGCAAGTCGCTCGATCTGCGGAGCTTAGCCGATGGTGCCAAGCAGGTAGGTATCGACCTCCTCGCAGCTCCAGATTTCACTCATCCGCATTGGCGTGAGGAGATGAGATCCGAACTAGTGGAGACGCAGTACGGTTCAGGCGTTTTCACGACGCGCGGTAGAAACTTCGTCTTGATGAGCGAGGTTTCATGCATTTGGCGGCAAGATGGCCAATCTAGGCGCGTACACATCTTGATCGCTGCGCCCAGTTTCGAAGCAGTCGACAAGATGTCTACGAAGTTTGCCAAACTGCAAAATCTCGAATCTGATGGGCGTCCGATATTCAAAATCTCTGCCCGCGAACTTTTCGAGATCGTTCGCGACGCTGACCCCAGATGCGAATTAATTCCGGCCCATGTTTTCACGCCGTGGTACGGAGTATTTGGTGCGAAATCAGGATTCGATTCGCTCGGCGAGTGTTTCGGCGACTACGCCGACGAGATACCAGCAGTGGAAACGGGGCTTTCCAGCGACCCGTCGATGCACTGGTCGGTCCCCGATTCCAGAGCGCGAGCCATCGTTTCGTTTTCGGACGCTCACTCTGTTGCATCATTAGGTCGAGAAGCGACCGTGCTGGAAATCCGCGAGTTGTCCTATGAATCGGTAATCTCCGCCCTGCGCGGTCGAGACGTAGTCGAGACATACGAATTTCATCCTGAACACGGCAAGTATCATCTCGACGGACACCGAAAGTGCGGTGTTCGAATGCATCCAGATGCTTCCGACGAACTTGGTGGCGTCTGTCCGAATTGCCTGCGAGGCATGACCTTGGGTGTATTGAATCGCACCCGAGCTATATCAGACGGACCAAGAGTTGGAGCTGTCAAAGATGCTACGGGTCAGTGGGAAGACCCGCTGGACGTCCACCCACCATACCGCCATTTGGTACCGCTAAACGAGATTTTGGCGTACACGTTAGATGTTGGGAAATCAACAAAACGCGTTATGTCGGTATATTCTGAGCTCACGGATGCATTTGGTAACGAATTTTCTGTACTGTTGTCGCCTCCTGAATCTGAAATCACAACAGTCACCAAACGTGATGATGTTGCGCGCGCGATCATCAACGCTAGGTTCGGCAACGTGGAGTTGGACGCGGGCTACGATGGTGTATTCGGTTCCGCGATTCCGCGCGTGATCGAATGACCGATGCCTCAATATCGATGACCGATTAACCCTGAGGAAATCTTGCGTGAAAGTCCAAAGCCTGAAAGCGGTCTACCCGAACTACCGTAACGTCGTCTCATCATGGCGCACGCATCTGTGGCAAATCGTCGTCGAGGTTCGAACCGACACCGGCGTCGTGGGTTACGGATATGGAGGAGGTGGCCTCGCTTCATTGCCAATCGTCAACGGACATTTCAGTGAGTTGTTGCTCGGCAAGGAATTGAATTCACCTGACGACATCATGAGCATGTGGGATCACCTCTACTTTGAGTCAATTCCATACGGTCGCAAAGGCATCGCAATGATGGCGATGAGCGGCGTTGACCTGGCTCTATGGGATGCGCTCGGGAAGGCGGAACGAAAGCCGGTAGCGGGCCTCATTGGCGGCGTTCGAAAAGACCGCATCGACGTCTACGCGACGGGACCTGACTCCGAGTGGTATGCCGAATTAGGCGTTTCCGGTCAAAAGTTGACCCATCGTTGGAACGGGACAACGGATGACGCGGTCGCTTCAGCGGGCGCAGCTCGCGAGATCATGGGCGACGGGGCCAAGGTCATGTTCGACGTCTATATGTCGTGGGATGCCGAAATATCAATCCGCATGGCTAAGGACCTCGCGGAATTCAATATCCACTGGTTCGAGGATGTTCTCACACCTGACGATTTATCCGCCCTCGGTGACCTACGCCCGAAGATCTCCCCTATCAATCTCGCAGGCGGTGAACACGAATTCGGCGGCGTCGGTTTCCGGGAGATTGCGGAGTATTGCTCCTACGACATCTGGCAGCCGGACATCACTTGGTGTGGTGGGATTACGGCTGGTTTGCGGATTTGTGAGTTAGCGGCCAGTCTCAACATTCCGGTTGTTCCCCATCGTGGAGGTGAGGTTTGGGGATTGCACTTGATCGCGGCAAACGATGCTTGCGAGAACTTGGCGGAGATGGTGATGGGGACGCGGGGCGCGGATGTCGATGATCTGTGGATCGGAAATCCTCAGATTGAACGAGGTAGATTGGCGATTGGCGATGAGGCCGGATTTGGAGTTCGGTTAAATGATGCGATGCTGTAGGCATTGATTGTCAGGCCTTGAGTGATCTGACGATCGCTTCGCAGGCCTGTTTGTAGATGATGGCGTCAACGTTGATGGAGATGTACTGGATGCCGAGGTCGATGAGCCACTTGCCCATTTCGACGTCCTTGGCGTATGATCCAACCGCTCTGCCTTGGGAGCGAGCTTTGGCTGTAGCTTCGCGTAGTGCAGTCTCGACGATCGGGTTGCGGACGTCTCCTGGGTATCCGAGGGATTGGGAGATGTCGTAGGGGCCGAGGAAAAGTACATCAATACCTTCCACGGTCATGATTTCGTCGAGGTTGTCTAGGCCTTTTTTGCCCTCGATGTGGACGACGGTCATCGTCTCGTCGTTTTGTCGGTCGGTGTGGCCCTCACCGTCGTTCTCGAAGTAATTACCGGCGCGCGTGAATATTGAAAGGCCGCGTGCACCGAGGGGGGCGTACTTGGCGGCATGGACTACCGCTTCGGCGTCGGGAATCGAGTTGATTTGAGGTACCTGAACGCCTTCCGAACCAACGTCAAGGGCTCGTAGGATGAGGCGCTCGTCGTTGTCGCCGACGCGGATGATCGGGGCGACTCCGACTCCTTGAGCGGCAATCACGAGGTCGGTGGCGGATTCCTGGGAAATCGGGCCGTGCTCAGTGTCAATAATGCAAAAATCCATCCCGGAGTAGCCCAAGGCATCCATCAATGGCACCGATGGGATGATGACGAACGGCCCTACAACGGTCTCGCCCGCTTGAAGTTTCTTCTTGAGTCCGCCTCGAATGGACATTTGGTCACCTGCTTTGCTTGTAATTCAGACCACGATTAATGGCACGATGCTTTCGGCGGTGGTTATTCCGCCATGCATCGATTGTAAAGACACTCCTTCTTCGGTATCGGACGCGTATATCGACCATCTTCCACGCGACAACGCAAAGAAATCGCCCATGCGAGCCCGTGAAGCATCGGTAATCAGTTCAACCGGACCGAAGAGTCCCATGTCGATGGCGTCTTCCTGTCGCATAAGAATGAAACGATCGCCCAATCTGTCTTGAAACAAGGCTTCGAACGCGGTGTCTGCGCCGGGTTTGGTGTGGAAAAACAATGTTCTAGGTTCTCCCGAGGGCACGCAGGTCAGATGCTGGCTGAGCTTGTCTGAAGGGGTCAAAGTCGTCCAGACCTCTCTCGGGCTGTCCAAGTGGCCGTGGTCAGCGGTGACGATCAATCTCGCCCTGCCCGTCAGTGCGTTCCCAAGCGCCTCGACCAGCGCCGCAGCGCGATGTACCGCCGCTCTGGTAATGGGGTGTCTTTCGCCGTACGCGTGTGCGCTGCTATCAACTTCAGTCCAGTAAACGTAAGTGAAAGATTTGGCCGGAGCAGCGGCGATTGCGTCGTTGACATGGTCGACGATTTGGGTGATGGAGTCGCCTTCTGTCGAGTAACCCGCAGTCTTCAGCTGGCCGTACATCTGCGTCGTTGTGGAAGCAGCGAGGTCGTTGTCGACGACGAAGGTGAAAGATCCTAGGTTTCGGTACGGTATCGGCGGAGCGAAAAGGAGCTCGAGTGGGCTGAAGCCAACTTCGTGCAGGGGCTGACCGGTTCTTGTGAGCCGCCACGGTAGCGGTTGGATACGCTCTCCGAGACGCGGGATGTGGACATCCCAACCTAGATTTCCGTGGGTCCCGGGCCATCTGCCGGTGGCGAGTGCCATCAGATTGGGGCCAGTCGATGTTGGAACCGTCGAGCACATCGTAAACGTGTTCTTTTGCCGCACATACGAATCTGTCGGCAAGGTATCGACGAAGTTCATACCGAAGCCATCTACCAGCAAAAGAACGACATGATCGGGTTGACCGATTGCGTCTTCAAATGTCGAAGACGCCGATCGTGTCTCGTCGTCGAACGTGTCAGGCTCAAGGACACCGAGGGTCTTGCCGAGGGCGAATCCAAGCGCGGCGTGATTCGGCGCATCGTGCTCGGCGATGATGCCCTCGAATGCGTCGTCCAACGATGCGATGAGATCGGATTTGTTGTTGATCAAGGGATTAACCGCCTCTAAGTAGGAGTCGACCAAACAAAAGACATTCCTCAAGAATAATCGTCAACCTAGTGAGCGAAACCGCTGCGAGTCGTACCCTGAAGTAATGCCAAATGCCAATGCAAAAGCGACGGTGATGTTCCTCGGCACCGGGACATCGGAGGGTATACCGCGGGTGACGTGCTTGACGGCTGATCCGCCGACCTGTCTTGTGTGTACCGATGCGATGCGACCTGGTTCTAAGAACCGTCGACGTAACACCGGGATCGTTATCCAACGCGAACAGACGGACGGCCCGCCGGTAAATATCTTGATCGATGCAGGGAAATTCTTTTACCAGGCTGCCATCGAGTGGTTTCCCAAGCATGCGATTCGCACGATCGACGCGGTCGTTTTGACGCACGCCCATGCCGATTCGGCGGGTGGTCTGGACGATCTGCGGGATTGGACGAATATGATGCGGTTTGCGAGCGGAGATGAACATGCGGCGCTGCTGGCGCGTGGGCGAGATGCTCGGATCCCCATATTTCTGCGAGAACAAGACCTCGATATCGTGTCGAAGACCGCCTACTACTTGGTAGATCGGACGCAGATGACCAGCGGCGGGACTGTGGCGATTTTGGACTTCCAGACCTTCTGCGAGAAACCGATCGACATCTTCGGCACATCGGTAATCCCGTTACCTGTACCCCATGGTCCCGATTATTCATGCAACGGATACCGGATCGGCGACTTCGCATACATCTCGGACGCTTCCGAAGTACCCGACAGCGTAATGGCCCAGATATCAGACGTGGACACATTGGTCATCGATGCCTTGAGGACCAAACGCACGCACGGTTCGCACCTGACAATGGAGCAAGCGGTCGGGTACGCGAAGATCATTCGGCCTCGCCGGACTTTCTTGACCGACGCCGCGCACGGAATCGACCACTACGGAATGAATGCTCGGCTACGCGATCCGGAATTCAACGACGGCCTAGACATCCAATACGCCTACGACGGCATGAGTATTGAAATCCGGGCGGATTGAGGAAAACTCGTTTGTAATCTGCTATAACTAAGCGTCCCGCTCAGCCCGGTATTGCTCGATCACTCCGTCGTCTGGCGGGTAGTACTTGCCTGGGGTAAGGTTTTCGCGGTCGAGGCGCGCTCGAATCCACTCTTCGAGGTCGTCGTATTCGATAGCTTTTTGGGCGATGTCTGGGGCGACGACGCGTGGGATGCAGACTACGCCGTCATCGTCCGCAACGATGTAGTCGCCGGGTTTGACGAGGACGCCGTCGCAGTTGATGGCGTCGTTAGTGGAATACGGTGTGCCAATTCGGGTGCCCAGGTTAGAAGTTTTGTCGTACCCGTAGAGTGCAATTCCATAGTCTTTGACCGTGTGCATGTCGCGGATGCCGCCATCGCAGACTAGTCCGTCGATGCCGCGCTGCTTCAGGCGGAGGAACTTGATGTCACCACCGATCGACATCAACTTGGTTCGCATCGATTCCATGACGATGACATCGCCCGGACCGCCGAGTTCGAATGCTGCGTATTCGGGAGATTCTTCGCCACCTGGTTTTTCGGCCATGAGATCAGGCCGGGCGGGAAGAAAGCGAACGGTAACGGCGCGGGCGACGAGTCGAACGCCGGGATTCATCGTTCGGATATGCGGCATGTACACATAGCGCGGGTCATGCCCGTTGCGGGCGAGGATGTCGACTACCGCGGTTGAGTTGACCGTCTTTAGTTTTTCGATCGTTGCCGAATCGAGGACGTGATCGGGGGTTGGTTGGATGATGGCCAAGGGTTGTAGGCTCCCAGAGCGTTTACTTAAGGGTTCGCAGGTTTAGATTTTAGATTTGTCATCGGGATGTAGTGCGTGTTCGATCGGTCAGTCACGAGGATCGAACTCCTCGCTTTCGTCCGCTAACGCGCCGAAGTTCGTGATGCCGACTTCACCTTCAGGGAACTCGGCGGTGATCTTGAGCCTGCCGCCCACCGCCTCGATGTAGGAGCGCAGGCTAGAGATGTAGGCGTCTGTCCTTTGCTCCATCTTGGAGACAGCAGGTTGATTGACGTTTAACGCCTCCGCAAGGTCTTGTTGAGTCAAGGATCGAGCGCGGCGCAGTTCGTGCAGCGGCATCTCGGCGATCAACTTGTTTGTCATCTCGTCGATGCGACGGCGCCGTTCGGGCGAGAATTCTTTTGTCAGTTCGTTCCAAGGTTTGTGGCCGGCCATCAGATCAGCCCTTCCTTCCGGATTTCTTTCAAATGTTCGTCATACAAACGATCGGCGATCGGAACATACTCGTCGTAGAAACGATCGTTCCCGGTCTTGTCTCCCCCGATCAGGAGGATAGCTGTCCTCCTCGGATCGAATACGTAGAAGGTCCGCAACGGGCGGCCACCGCTCTGGGTCCGCAGCTCTCGCATCGCTCCATGTCGCGATCGATTGATGCCCGAAGAATGCGGGAAGGGCAGCCTCGGCCCGTACCGTATCAACAACTCGACGCTTGCGCTGAGCGAATCTTGCTGTCGTTCGGTCAGGCCGTGCCACCAGTCTTCGAAATCGTTCGTGAATTCAACCGTCCAAGACATGATTGATTATATTCCCGAAAAGGAATAGTCGTCAAGTGGAATGACGAAAATTCCTTGGTTGAAAGTTTTAGTTCAATTTCACTAGGAACGCCATTCGGCGGCAAAGCGTTGCACCAGACGGGCGATGTTCTTCGCTCCTAGGACGAAGTCGTCAACGGTGATGTTCTCGTTTGGGGCGTGGATTTTATGGGTCGGATGGTCGATGCCGGCGGATGTGATGGGGATGCCTAGAACGCCGCCAAAATCGTACATCGGGCCTGAGCCGGCCATCGTGGGGTAGATGACTGCTTGCTTGCCATAGGTCTCCTCGGATGTTTCGATGGCCATTCGCGCCCATTTGGAGGACATGTCGGTTCGGAATGGATGGACGCCGCTGATCAGATCGAGGTCGACGTTTTCGAAGCCGTTTCGATCCAGGTGACGGCGGAACTTGGCGAATATATCGTCGGGACGCATGTCTGGGACAAGCCGGAAGTCCATTTTGGCGGTGGCTTTTGCAGGCAAAACGGTCTTCATGCCTTGACCTTGATATCCCGCATCGAGACCAGCGACGTTTGCGGTGGGCATGAAGAGGTGTTTGCGTGGGAGGTCTTCTGAGCCGAGTCCGGCGACGAACGAAGCGTTGCCAAACGTATCGCGCCATTCATCCGAGTCGTCAGGCAGGTTGGCGAGCGCACGATCTTCTTCAGGAGTGGAATCGCGGATGTCGTCGTAGAAACCGTCGATCAGGATGCGATCGTCGGAAGGGTCCTTGATGGAGTTGAGCGCGTTGATGAGCGTCCATGCGGCTGACGGAAGAACGGTTGCGTACGACGAGTGAGCATCGCCTTTCAGTAACGCCACCGAGAGTTCGACGGCAAGCACACCCTTTAGACCCAAGTAGATGAGCGGTCGGTTTTGAGCGTTTCGACCACCGCCCTCCCAGATGCACGCGTCGGCTCCGAGCTTGTCAGCGTGCTCGAGTATCAACCCGGGGAGATTCGGCGATCCAGACTCCTCTTCGCCCTCGGCGAAAATCTTGATGTTGCACGGAAGCCCTCCCCATTCATCCCGGAAAGCGTTGATGACGGCGAGACGTGCGGCGATATTGCCTTTGTCGTCGGACATCCCACGCCCGTAGAGACGGTCGTCTTTCCGCGTTGGTTCGAACGGGTCGGTTTCCCAAAGTTCGATGGGATCAGTCGGCTGAACGTCGTAGTGGACGTAGAACATCAACGTTGGCGGGTCGTCGGATGGATTATCGATGCCCGCGAGATTCTGAGCGCGGTGGAATGCTTCGTTGTCAGCCGGAACATAACCGTAGACGGATGGCAATCCATCGTTGGGCGCTTCGAGGATCTGGGTGTCGAATCCGTGTTCGGTAAAGATTTCGGCGACGAGGTGCGGTGCGCGGTCGAAGCCTAGGCGTTGTGCGGAGACACTAGGTTGTCGGACTAGCGTGAAAAGGGTTTCCAATGAGCGATCGACGTTGTCTTCGATATGTTGAAGGACTGATTCCATATTGGTAGCTCCTGCGCGGTTAAGAATGGGATTCCAATTACTCGGCGGCACCGGGCATGCCAGGTTCGAGCGGTACGGATTCGGGCGGCACACCACCCGCAAGGAAACCGCCGTCAACAGTGATCGTTTGGCCGTTCACGTAGTCGCCGAGATCCGTGGCGAGGAACAGGCAGGCATTGGCGATGTCGCGAGGGACTCCGCCGCGGCGGTTGGGGATGTGGTCACGGGCATAGTCGACATAGCCTTCGAGTTGGCCACGAGTGTGCTCTAGTTCCGGCGGGAGTACGCGGCTGTCGATGTAGCCGGGTGCGACGCAATTAGAGGTGATTCCGGTACCTGCAAGGTCCACGGCCATACTGATGGCCATGCGATTGAGGCCGGCTTTGACGATGCCGTAGACGGTGTCTTGGGGCCACGCGCGATAGCTGTGGACGCTGGAGATGGAGATGATGCGACCGCCACTGCCCTGCTTAATCATCTCTTTCACGGCGCGCTGCGAACAGAAGAGATATCCCTTGAGAGCATGACCGACGAGGAAGTCCCAGAAATCTTCGGTGATTTCGGTGAAGTGCGGGTCGGCGGATGCGACGGCGTTATTGACTAGGATGTCGATCTGTCCATGCGTCGCAATGAAGTCGTCGAACATACGGGTGCGATCATCGGCGCTTCCGACATCCGCTTGGTGCCAGGTTGCGACGCGTCCTATGGCTTCGATCTCAGCGATGATGTCGTCGGCATTTTCATCGCGTTCGATGTCATTGATGCCGACATCAGCGCCATTCTCGGCGAAGACACGTGCGATTCCAGCGCCTATGCCTCGTCTTGAGCCGGTAATTAGAGCTTTCTTGCCTTGCAGTAGGTCCATGGTTGCGTTGTCTCCTTGACTCGAAGTACGATGTCTGACGAATGAGCTCGTTATTGGGTTGAAGCCAACTTTAACGCCAATTCGATTGCTGATTGCACATCGGGCAAGCGGTAGTCGCCTCCTCCATTGTTGTCCGCGGCCAATCGCGAGAATAGAATCGTGGCCTCTGTAACCGGAATGCCAGTGGCTTTCTGGACGGCGTAGGCATATGCCCCAAGTTGCGGGATGTAAGGCTCTGCCATTTCGGAGATCGAACGATTGAAGGACCGGTCAGTCTTGAAGTCGGCGATCCCGAGAGTGCCGTCGGCTCGGCGATAGATGAGGTCAACGCGGCCCTCTATGGTTTTGGTAGCACCGTTTTCGGTGGGTATCGGGACCGCTACTGGTGTCTCGACCCAGATGTCTTCGCGGTTCATGGCTGCGGCTCGTTTCACCAACGGCATATTCAGCGTCGCAACTGTGAGGCGGACGATTTCATCCACATTTTCGGCGACACCGTGTCTTTCGGCTTCATTGCGCGCCATTTGATCGCGGTCGGCGTACGGCATCTCCAGACACCGTTGTACCGCGGCGTGCACAGCGCTGCCGATCTTCGTCGCGGCACGACCTCTGCCCGTCGGTTCGTCGGTGTCGAGAATCGGTGTGAAATCGTGTTTCGCGTCTCGCTCGTCGGATGATTCCGTTACGATTTCGGCCTTCAGAATGCTTGGTGAGATCCATGGTTGCTCACTGGCAAATACGATGGTATTCCGGTACCGCAGATCCCAAGCATCCCGATCCTCGACGATAGGCGATCGATCAGGCACTTCAGGGCCGATTACGTGATCGAAAGTCCGGGATGCCCAGTCCTGTGGGATGGGAGACCAAAGGGAGTTGCTGGGACCGACAAACTCTTCGAATCGCGTGGCAATGGATTTTTTGTCTCGTTCCTGCCGGTATCTGCTGATGATGAGGTGATCCCGGGCCCGAGTTGCGGCGACGTAAAGGACCCTGGTGCTCTCCAACTCATCCGCTGCTTTGGTTCGTTCTAGAAGTTCTTCATATTCTCCGTTCTGAAAGTACGCGCCTTTCGTCCCACCCAAGCGAACGCCGATCTTGCGGTTACCATCGTCAGTCGATTTCGCATCGACTATCAGTTGAGGGTCTTTCCCACCGCCTCCGGCACCACAGAGGTCGGCGAGGATCACGACGGGGAACTCCAACCCTTTCGAGGCATGCATGGTCATGAGCCTGATCTTGCCGTGGTCGAAATCTAGGGATGGTTCTTCGCGGAGAGGGTCGTTCGCTTCTTTGAGTTGCGGAAACCTGGTCAGGCAGTCTCGAAGCGACGCCGCACCTTCCTCGGTAAATCTACGGACCAACTCTACGACGAGATCGATCCTTCGTAGACCAGGCGCCGGGTCCGGCATGAGGAACATCAGCTCGCGGGCTTGGCGCTCGCGAATGAACTGCTCAACCAGTACGGCAGGTTGAAGTTCGTCGCGAAGTTCATGATATTTTCGCAGCACCTCCATCGCGTCACGAACGGCAGTCGACTTTGAGTTCGCAGGAATTTCGGAAGTGCAACTGAATCTGCCGCCCGATTTTGCCCATTCATAGAGGTCGACATCACTGCATCCGAAGTGCGTCGATTTGAGGGCACCGACGGTTGCCGGTTGGTCGGACGGGTCGTCGACGGCAGTCAAGCAGTTGAGTATGTCGCGGACCTCTTGGGTGTCTAGCACCGCCGCGCCGCCGATTTCAGCTGTGTACGGTAAGTTCAGTTCGTTAAGTTGCCGCGTGTAGGTCTCCCAGTTGGACCTTGCTCTCGTGAGGATCGTCAGGTCGCCGGGTCTTGAGGGTCTGGTGTCCCCGGATTGACGGACGCGCACTTCGAGGGCACCGGCGCAAACCGCACGGGCGATGATTGCGACTTCTTTGGCGTCCTCTTGGCGGACTTCGGGCAGATTTACATCCTCCATCGTCTCGCCGAAGTGATAGACAGATCCGAATGTGTCGGGCGCAGCCGTGTCAGAGGCAACATCCAGCGGGACATAGTCGGCCTGTCCGGCTTCAGATGGCATCCAGCTTCCGAAGACGTGATTTACCCAGTTGATGACCGGGCGAGTGGAACGGCGGTTTTCCCTGAGATTCAGGTACTTTCCGCCCGCTTCGGCGTTTGCGATCTCGGTCTTAACGCCTTGACTTACTTCGACTTGTGCACCGCGGAAACGGTAAATCGATTGCTTGGGGTCACCGACGACGAAGAGTGATCCGGGTTTGATATCTTGCGCGCCAGGCGGGATGGTCAATAGGCGAACGAGGCGAACCTGTTTAGGGTCTGTGTCCTGAAACTCGTCGACGAGGATTCGACGGTACCGACGTTGTAGTCGACGCCTGATGTCGTCGTGCTTCTCGAGCATATCGATGAGCCAGGTGACCGCGTCGTAATACGAAACAGTACCGGCGCGGCGGCGTTCTTCGACGACCGCTACGACGAAGTCAGCGGCGTATTTGAACAGCTCAGCAGTCACGGCTTCGCGCGCTGTCATCAACGCTTCATTTATGGCGTCAATGACTGATTGCAGAGCGTCAGCGGCATCCGCTTTGCCCTCACGTCCCCAGTTTTTGATAGTGCCGCCGCTGGATGTTGTGGACGGCCAACTCGCAAGAATCGCCTCAGCTTCATCTTCTGATGTGAGGTTGCGAGATGCAAGCGTCGTTGTGTACCAGTCAACAACCCGCTCGATTTTGACGTAGAGGCTATCCGAATCACTTCGGCACAAGATCATCAATTCTTGTAATCGAGCGATCGAAGCCGCAAGGATTTCGACTGTGGCGATCCCGACCCTTTGCGGTTTGGGAAAAACGGCGTGGGACATTTCACCATGGTTTTCGTTGATGGTTTTGGCGAGATCGCTGACACTCGCGAATGGTGATCTCAGTTCGAGGCGCATCGCAGCTGACAGTGCCTGAGGGAAGCGTTGGTCATCCTCCAAACGCTCTACCGACCATTGGCGCCACCGATCTCGAAACACCTGGAGTTCTGCGAACTTTTGCTGGACCTCGATCATCGGTGGCAAGTCCGCATCGAGCGGATGCTCCCGCAGTATTGAGTAAACGAGAGAATCGATCGTCTGAAATGCGGCGGTATCGATGCCGTCTAACGCAGTCTTAATTCGCTGATCGGATGGATTTGCGACCCGCAGTTGCTCCAACTCCCCACGGATGCGGGAGCGCAATTCGGAAGCGGCAGCGCGTGTGAAGGTAATCGCGATGATTTCCTCGATCTCGACGCCCTCCTCGAGCAATGCCACGATGCGTTGAACCAGCGAATGAGTCTTTCCGGTGCCCGCGCCAGCTTCCACGTAGATGCTGGAATCGAGGTCGCTCTGTATGACCGACAGCGAGTCGGCGTCCGACATTTTTGGAGCTACGGTGATAGTCACTCGGCTTCACCCTCTGCCAATGTCAGATACCTTGATAGCGGCGGTGATGATTTTTTGCGGTCCCACAAGATCAACCGATCAGAATGGCAGGCGTCGGAGTAGTCGCAGTACTTGCAGTTTTTCCAAGGAGGACCATCGCCCCACGAGTCCCGGTTGCCAGGTCTGGCAGGGAAGTTGCCCGCGCGTATGCCACGTACGATAGTTTCGAGCACGGGAGTGAATTTCTCTTGCGCTTGTTCCATCGTGACTTTGTGTTCAGGGCGAAGCCGCTTGTTGCCCCGCTCGAAAACGAACCAATATGCGGCGCTGATTTCAGTCTCGGTTCCTAGGATCTGTCGGGCGATCAGAGCATATATGGGTAGCTGCAGCTTGGTACCCGATGCTGTGACATCTTGTTCGATGTCGGAATAGCTACCGGTGCTGCCGGATTTGAAATCGAGAACTTGTGCGTGATCTCCAGCCGAGGAAACCGCGATCAAATCGATTTTTCCCCGCAGACGCAACGTCCCGCCGTCGGCAATTTGCACATGACCCAGATCGTCTGTTTCGTAACCGAACGGCACCTCGGGCATCACTGTGCCGTCGTATCCCGACATGACCTTCATGTAGTCGCGGTGCCATTCTTCCAGTTGATTGAGTAATCGAACTTTTTCGAGTTCGAATATCGGGGGATAACCCACATATTCGTCTCGCAGGAAGTGTTCGAACACTCCGTGCGCCGCATCTCGCAATCGACGCAGTCCATCATCCGCATCTTCGGGACGAAATTCTTCGAAAAACCGCTCCAGAATCGAGTGGACCAATATCCCCTTGTCGAGACTCGACAGTTCAAGGGATTCGTCCGGGTCGATGCGAGCATCCACATGAAGTTCATTCGCAATGAAGTAGCGATACGGGCAAGTCGCGTAGCCTTGGAGCGCGCTTGCAGATAGGCGCAAGGATGTTGGCGATCCGTTGCTGTCCAAGTCGACGTTACCGTCGTACGGGCCGAAGACGCTGGAGTTACTGGACGCCAAGGTTCGGCGACCAAGTAATATGGGACGATTTCCTGGGTCGGCGAGAAGCTCTCTCAGATCTGATTCGTCATTTGAGCGAGTCGCGACGTTCTGGAGCCCGAATTCGTAGTCGGAGAATGCTTCGACACCAGTCGTGCCAATGTCAGAGAGTGGGGTGACGGAATCAACCCAATCGGAACCCGGATCCATCAAATCTTTGACGGGAACGTTAGTTTCGTTGCTAGTTTTAAGCACCTCGTCCACGAACCACGGCGAGGGGTACGATTCGTTGGTAGCACCCAGTAGTGCTTTATTCCAATACATCCGCCGTGTAGTCGCGCAGCCCAGAGCCAGATTGAACTCACGATGTTGCAGTTCGAGTTTGTCGCGTCTGGTTGTCAACCAATGACCGTCGGGATCCAACTCACGCCGGAGATCGTCCGACAACAAAGGATCGGATCGACTCGGACCGGGCAATCCTCCTTCTGACATTCCCAGAACATGGACGCTTTTGAATGCGGTGCCGATACCCGCCGACAGAGGTGCGACCAATACCGCCGACCCCCAACCTGACGAACCGCCCGTTCGTGCACGCAAGAGGCGTTGAACCGTGCGGTTAAATCGATCAAATCCGACGTCATCGTTGGTGATTTGGTCCAGTTCGCGGAGTTGGCTCAACTCGGCCGCGACGCGCGTGAGGCCGATTCGCTCGGAGTCGTCAGAAACTTTCTGAGGCGAGTGGTAGTCGGTTATGATCGCCTCCATCCAATCCACCCATTCGGTCCAAGGTCTACTTTGATCGATATCGATACGCGATGCGAGTTCTGCCACGAACCACCTCAGCTGTGTCGCGGCGTTGGCGGCGTTGCGAAAAGTCTCTGGATCGACCGATTTTTCGTCGTCGGTATCGTTGTCTGGCCGCTGTGCGCGGTTACTCATCCTGTTGGCGTAACGGCGCAATGATCGTTGCCAGTCAGTATCAGCGTCGAAGCGAACGATGTTGGAGTTACGAGAAACAATTTCCCATTCAACCGCGGATACTCTCGAGCCGTCGGATGGGTCGATCACGGGAGCCGAGGTTGTCCAAGAGGTGAATGCGTCCCGGCGCATGTCGTTGGCCAACATTGTGAGGAAAAGGGCAACGAATTTACCCGAAGGGGTTTCGGCGAGAGTCTTGGTTGAAGGACCGCAGTTTTTGATTTTGGCGGCATCCAAAGCGTCCTTGACGCGTGAGGCGTAGTCGACAGTCGGATAAAAGACGGCCATTTCGCCGAGACGTACCCCGGCACGTGCATCAGCCACGATGTTGCGTATCAGCGCCCTTGGCTCATCTGCCGCGCTCAATGTTGAGTAGAAATTGGTTTCGGTTCGATGGTCTGGAGATTGGTCAACCGAGGTCGTTTCCGGATCGATACGGGCCGGAATCGCGGCGTCTAGTTGTTCGAGGGCGTCCCAAAGCCTTGTGTATGCGTCGGGGGCCGACGGCGTTCGAAGCACGATCAGATGGGGGCCGAAGATCGCGGTTGCGGCCGATGGATCTTTGGCAACTGCGGCTGCCGCCAGCGCGGCTTTGCTTTCGCGGGTTAGGTAGTTGGAGGCTGGTGCGGCGTATCTGCGTTGCAGCTCGAGAAGTTGCGGATAGAGGCCTTGGCGCGATCCTCTCGCCAAGCGAACCAAAGCCGTTTCGGCGCCAACATCAAGCAGTTCGAGTTCCCTCAGCGTGTTTTGAACCGCTTCCAATGTGGAGTCGTTATTGCGGTGATTGCTGAGCGGACCTGGCGTAACCAATTCGGCGATCGCATTGTGAATCAATTCGGAGGCGATTAGTCTCGTCATTGAAGGTTGGTCGGTCTGGCCGGAAACGGCGTCGAAAATCGTGTCGGCGACCTCTTCGATGCGAGTGAACTCGACATTGAAGAGACCACCACCGTCGTCGCTACACAAATTCTCAGTTACTGCCCGTCTTAGATAGAAGGCCGAATAGAGCGAAGGTGCAACGACGAGAATCCGCGTCATCGCGTTCTGAGTCCTGATCCGCGATACCGCGTCGGCGACGAAATCTACTAACGGTGCGCCGTTGGGCACGAGTCGTGAATGTAGGGCGGTTTGAACCATGTGTTGATCATGGCGCCCCCGGTGAGGATCGAACTCACGCACCCGGCTTCGGAGGCCGGTGCTCTATCCACTGAGCTACGGGGGCGGGTTTGAGCGCTAAATGATATACGGCGTAGCGTTCAATTTCGAACGCCGTGCATCAATGGGCACGGACACTCGGGCGTCTACCTTTTCCGGTATTCCCAAACGCACGGACGAGGAATATCGGGGCGATGACAGTGGTAACCACCGTCATGACGATTGCCACCGTGAAAATGTCGCGGTCGATTATTCCGCTGGCGCGGCCAATCTCGGCGACGATCAGTGCGACTTCGCCTCGGGGCAACATTCCTAGTCCTATACGCCAAGCTCGGCGTTTGCCAAATCCGATAGCCATCACGGGTAAACCTGCTCCGGCTACTTTGGAGATGATCGCTACGAAGGTGACGACCAGCGCAAACAACGATAGTTGGAGGAGATTGTCCGATTCCCAGACGGCCGTAAGATCAACTTGCATACCGATTATGCAGAAGAAGACCGGAATCAAAATGCTGCCGCCGTTGCGGATGGCGAAGATGGTGTACTCCTTCAGCACCGTTGCCGACAGCGCCAAACCGATGGAGAATGCGCCTATGATCATGGCCAGCCCGAAGTAGACTTCCGCAACGCTCGCGGCGATGAATGCGAGAGTAATGGCGAGCACCAAGGTCGAGCCATCAGATTTGAACCACATCGTCATTCTCGAAATGCGGTTAGCCAGAAGGCTTCCGATTAGTGTCAATCCGAGCCAGAATCCGACGGCTTTAACGATCAACAAAGCAACCGAGGAACCTGAAACTGAACCGTCTGCTTCGATTCCGACGACGATTGCTACGAGGACGATTCCAAGAACGTCGTCGACCACCGCAGCGGCCAATATGATCACTCCTTCAATAGAGTCGAGTCGACTAATGTCCCCGAGCACTCGTGCGGTAATGCCGACGGAGGTCGCGGTCAGGATCGCGCCGACGAACAATGCCGGTATCGCTTCTTCGATGGAGTTGAAATTGGCGTACCCGAACCACAGTGTGACCAGTGCTCCCAGCGCAAACGGGAATATCACGCCACCAAGAGCGACGACTGTTGCTGGGCGTATGAACTTTAGGAACTGCTTGCGGTCAGTCTCAAGTCCGGCTTCGAACAGCAACAATACCGCGCCGAGTTGTCCCACGAAATACAAAGCGAAGGGAATCGCGGGTTCGACCACATCGCTGGCATGAGTAGCTGATTCAGCGATGTAGGGACCGACTTCGTGGAATACCGGGCCGATCCGGTCGAAAAAACGCATCCCGCCTAACGCGCTGGGTCCAATGATGATTCCTGCGCCGAGTTCGCCGATGAGCGCCGGAATCTTTAGGAATCGCTCGGCGATCTCGCCACCTACCTTAGCGGCGACGAGGATAATCGCGAGCATGATGATCAGCTCAGCGGATAAGAAAAGTAGCGATTCTCCGTGCAATTGTCGATGCTTTGTGAGGTCTTAGGCTCAGTTTCTAACGGCAATCAGGAGGCGCAGCGCAAACAGAGTTGACTCGAATTCCTTGCCAAACTGAGATTCTACATCTGAGATGATTCGCTCAATTCGATAGCCGCGCGGAACACTTTCGCCGGTCGCAACCGGCCAATCGCTGGATCGATGTAACCAAGACCCAATAACTCATCGGTGTTTCCGTATACGCGTACTTGCACTTCACCAGATTCGGACGATGTCTGATCGACATCCGTCACCCTTCCGTGCGTAAATGCTGCCGCCTGTAGGTCTCCAATGCATATCGCATCGAAGTGTTTCAACACATAGTCTGGTTTTAGCAAATGACGCGCCCACGAGTCATCGCCCGCGCCTGCGGTTAGTTCGTCAATCGAGACGGAATCTTCGATACTGAACTCCCCTGCCCTTTCTCGACGCAGCGATGTCATATGTGCGCCGCACCCCAAGATTTGACCGAGGTCGTGTGCGAGACTCCGAGCGTAGAATCCGCTGCCACATTCGATTCGCAACTTGAAATCTGGCGGATTCCAATCGCTCAACGTCATCGATTTGACGGTTACCCTTCTCGGTTCGCGTGGGACTGTTTTGCCTTGCCGGGCAAGTTTGTATAGAGGTTGTCCGTTTATTTTGATTGCGCTGTACATCGGCGGAATCTGTTCGATTTCGCCATCGAAGTTAGTCATTGCCGACCTGACTTGAGACAATGAGACTCCGCGATGGTCGTGTTGCTCAATGGTGTTGCCTTCCGAGTCATAGGTGTCCGTGGTGACGCCGAGGCGCACGGACATGAGATAGGTTTTATCTCCGGATAAAACGTATTGGGACAGACGGGTTGCGTTGCCGACGCAGATTGGCAACACGCCGGTAGCGATCGGGTCCAACGTGCCGCCGTGTCCGATCTTTATCCGGCGCTTGCGCAGCTGGAATGCGGATCGTAACTTGGCTACGACGTCCGAGGAAGTCCAATCACCAGGTTTGTCGACATTCAGAAATCCACCTATCGGACTGATTGGATTCTGCATATCGGAGAGGCGGCTGTGGTTCCTTCAACGGCTCGATGAAACATCTGAAATCAGATCGATCATGCTCTGACCGTCTTGGAGCGACGTGTCAAGTACGAATTCGATCTTTGGCGTTCGGCGCATTTGCGCCCGAGCACTTAACTCGCGTCGAATGAATGCGATACGTCGTTCGAGATACTCGATCGTGGCGCGAGGTTCTGAATCGGATGCGTAGACACTTACGGCAACTCGAGCGGTTGTCAATCGAGTGTCACAAGTAACATCCATTACGGAAACCATGCCCGGCGGTCGCAACTCTTCCTGGATGATCTCCCCCAAGATGCGCTGCACGTTTTTTTCTACGCGCTCGATTCTTCTTGTCATGCCAGAACGTGAATCGCGGTTGAATGTCGACCGGAACTGATCATCTATCGATTCTGAACCGCCTGCATCTCGTAACAGGTGATGATGTCGCCTGGTTCGTATTCGTGGAAGCCGTCAAGCACGATACCGCCTTCGTAATTGGTGGCGATCTCTCTGACGTTTTCGTCGAAATGCCGCATTGACGAGACCGCACCTTCGAAGATATCTTCGCCGCGTCGCGTCACCGTCATTCGGGCGTTGCGACGCATCAAGCCGGAGTTCACCCGGACGCCGGCGATACGTTCACGCCGACCATGCTGGAACACCTCCAACACGGTTGCGCGGCCGAGGACAACTTCCTGTTGCTCAGGTTCGGTGAGGCGGGAAGCCGCCTGTTTCACATCATCGATCATCGTATAGATGATGTCGTATGTCCTGATCGGGACACCTTCTTGATTGGCTAATCTGGAGGCCGCCGTTTCGACTGTAGTTTCGAAACCTACGATCATGGCATCAGATGCTGATGCGAGCATTACGTCCGACTCCGAAATCGGTCCGGTCGCGGCGTGCAGGAGTTTGACCTGAACATCCGGCGACGATAAGCCGTCGACGGCACGACGGACGGCATCGATAGTGCCCTGTGCGCCGGTCTTGGCGACTAGATTGAGTTCCGCAGCGTCGTAGCTCTGTCGGTGTCGAAGGACCTCTGCAACGGTCGATGGCCTACTTGATTCGTGACGCCGGTTTTCCTGCCGAAGACGAGTGTCGATACGCTGCCGCGCTATCCTCTCGTCATCGACGACTTCAAACTGTTGACCGGACTCTGGAACGCCGTTCAACCCTAAAATCTCGATCGGGACCGAAGGTCCGGCTTCTTTGATTTCATTTCCAAACCCGTCAACCATCCGTCGCACGTGACCAAACTTATCGCCGGCGACCACAGTGTCGCCAATGCGAACGGTGCCAGATCGAACGATCACAGTGGCTACTGGACCACGGAACCGGTCAAGAGAAGCCTCGACAACGACGCCGATGGCATCTCGTTCGGGGTCGGCGGTAAACTCGGATACCTCCGACAATAGCAACAAGGAATCGATCAGATCAGAAACGCCTTCGCCTTTGAGCGCGGACACCGGCACGGATAGTACTTCGCCGCCGAGTTCTTCGACGATCAAGTCGTGTTCGAGCAACTCCGTCGTAACTCGCGTCCTGTCTGCTCCTGGGAGGTCGATCTTGTTGACTGCGATGATGATCGGAACTTGCGCAGCTTTGGCGTGATTGATAGCTTCAACCGTTTGCGGCATCACCCCGTCATCGGCGGCAACGACGATCACTGCGATATCGGTGGCCTGTGCCCCGCGTGCTCGCATCGCCGTGAATGCTTCATGTCCAGGCGTGTCGATGAAAGTTATCAACTGTCCATCGTGGTCGATCTGGTACGCCCCGATGCTTTGAGTTATCCCGCCTGCCTCAGCATCAACGACATTCGTGCCGCGGATTGCGTCCAGCAATGTGGTTTTTCCGTGATCGACGTGACCCATCACCGCGACGACGGCGGGACGGGGCTCAACCTTGCCAGCTTCATCATCAACACCGACACGATCCGAGGCTTCTGATTCCTCAATGTCGGCCGGTTTGCGAACTCGGACACCGAGACGAACTGCAACCGTTGCAGCCACTTCAAAATCCACCGAGTCGTTCATGGCAACCATCATGTTGAGGCGCATGAGTTCTTTGATGATCTCGATTGGCGACCTTCGGATGACTTCCGAAAGTTCTGCAACGCTGATCTCGGCCGGGAGATCAACGGGCCCGGCGAATTTCACTACCTCGCGCCGTTGTGCTGGCCGATCAGGCGACCCGTTGCTGGAACGGCGGCGGCCACCGCCGCGTCGTTGACGTGTTCTTGGTGATCTTGCCATTAGCTCTTTCTCGAATCCCGTCCCGATACCACACTACTCGGACATTATCCGCACCGACAGATTCTCGACAAATTCCGCGGAGAGGTCCGTTTGTAGTTTCAGTGCTCTCTTTATCTTATCGTTAATTCTGCTCGGTTCGAACTTCGTCGCGTCCATGCATACGTAACAACCCCTGCCGGATGTCCTTCTACGCTCGTCGATGCACACCGAATCATTATCCGTGCGCACAATCCGGATCAACTGATGCTTCGGGCGTTTGTCGCCGCAAAGAACGCAGGTCCGCATTGGCACATGCCGATTTTTCGGCATATGTTCATCCCCCGTCTGCGGTTCGGTCAGCGTCTGTTTCTGCGCGAACTGCCGCCACGCCGACGGCCGCCACCGCGACGGCCTTCTTCGTCACGATACCCGGAGATGTCCTCGGCGAACCGCAAACCCGATTCGCTGGAGTCAGTCACGACTTCAACTTCGCTAGGCAACATCCAAAGATCGTCGGAATCGATGTCCTGCTCCAACGCTTCCAACTCAGCGGCTGCACGCTCCGCTTCGGCGCGCTCCTGCTCCTCGATTTCGAGTTCCTTAAGCTTCTCCTCCAATTCGAGGAGTTCGAGATCGAGGTCTTCCTCCGCCGGCCCCGTGACCGATGGCGGCGGTTCAGGCCGCTGTACATTCGGAACAAACAATGCGGGCATCACCGGTTCCGGCGGTGTTTCTTCCTCGAAAACAGCCGGTTCTTCGACAAATGTTGAAATCTCGTCTTCGACGATCTCTGGGTCGTCGCTTAGCTCAGCGGCGATCTCGGCCACGGGCTCTTCTTCGATTTCCGGCTCTGCGACAACTTCTTCATCGAGCGCGACGACCATCTCAGGTTCGGTTTCCGCTTCTTCCGACACTTCTGGTTCCGGCACGTACAGAACCGGCGTTAATTCGACAGGAACCTCTTCGGCAACGGGTTCGGGAACTGGTTCTGGTTCAACTTCGACTTCGGGCGCAACTTCCGCGATCGCCGGTTCTTCGATTTCGCGGAGTCGTTGTTGTTCTTCAGCTTCCGCAGCGACTCGCTCTGCGATTTCGGCTTCGAGCGCAATCCTCGCCGCTTCACCTTCAGCGGCCAATTGCGCCGCTTCTGCTTCTCGTTGACGCTGTCGTTCGATCAGCTCCTCGGCGTAAGCTGCTGAGCCTTTGATGTCAATTCGGTAACCGGAAAGACGGGTCGCGAGGGAGACATTTTGTCCATCTTTGCCAATCGCAAGCGACAGTTGGTTCTCTGGGACGATTACCTCGACGGAATCGTCGTCTACAACGACCACGTCCTCAACCTGCGCCGGACCAAGAGAATTTGCAATGAAGACAGATGGGTCGTCACTCCACTCCAAGATGTCAATCTTCTCGCCCATCAATTCGGTAACGATGTTTTGGATGCGGATACCTCGAAGACCGACGCACGCGCCAATAGGGTCGATATCGTGCTTGTTCGAGTAAACGGCGATCTTGCTCCGGGCTCCGGCCTGCCTCGCAATGGACTTGATTTCGACGAGGCCAGACTTTACTTCGGGGACTTCTAATTCCATCAAACGCCGGAGTAACATCGGGTGTCGGCGGGAAACCACGATCTCAGGCGAACCATCGCCATCTTCGGTCTCGTCACTGACACGTACGACGAAAAATTTGAGCTCCATGCCCGTGCGGTAGCGCTCGTTGGGACTTTGCTCGTCGCCCGGCATTATCGCGTCAGCCTTACCCAGATCAACGAAAACAGTTGGTCGGTCGCTGAAAGATTCGAGTTGGCGTGAGGATGCCACTCTTCGGATCGGAGCGGAGATGATCTCTCCTTCTTTGTCGGCGTACTGCTCGAACACGAGCCGCCGTTCGGCGCTCCGCAAGCGCTGCATCAGGACTTGGGTTACCGTGCGCGCAGCGATTCGTTGCGGCGTGAAATCGAGAACGCCGGTGATGATGTCGTCACCTGGTCGGGCATCCGCGCTCAACGTGCGAGCTTGGTCGACATCTACCTGGCCACGCGGGTCAATTTCATCCAACTCATCAACCACGTGAACTACGGTGTTGATGATCACTTCACCGCTCTCCGGGTCGAGTTTCACCGCCACGTCTTGTTCGTCGACAGCGGGGTCTCTTCGATAGGCAGCAGCGATGGCGTCTTCAAATGCCGAGACGACTGACTCCTGCGGAAGATTTCGTTCCGCGGAGAGCTGCATTACCGCAAGCAGCATGTCGCTCTTCATCTTGATAGACCTCCATCAATTGCAATATCGGCTGCGTCGCGCTATGCCCAAAAAAGAAAAAGTGGGCGCCCGCCCACTTCCTCAACACATCGCAGCCGCAATGTGCGTTCTTATTGATTCGACTCTATCACGTTCGGAAGTTACCCGCACAATGATTCGGCGCACATAATATCGATACGGTGAATGCGGTTTTTCGGATCTGATTCAGCGATTCAACATTGCTTGAACCGCTGAGACCGCCTCGTCAACGGCATGGATGGTGGATTCGGACGGTGCCGCCTTACGATGTTTGACCTCGACGCCGCCGTTTTGGATGCTTCGCGGGCTGACGACCACCCGAACCGGCATCCCAATCAGGTCGGCATCTGCAAATTTCGCCCCCGGCGCTTCGACTCGATCATCGAGAAGTGTGTCAACCCCTACATCGTTCAGCTGTTGGTAAAGCGACTCGGCGAGTTCGCGCACTTCGTCGTTGTTGTGCATGTTGACGCCAACGACGACGACTTCGAAAGGCGCGATGGATCGGGGCAATGTCATCCCCCGGTCATCATGATTGGCTTCAACCGCAGCGGCCAGCAATCGTCCAGTCCCAATCCCGTAGCAGCCCATGAACACCGGCTGAAGCTTGCCGCCTACGTCATTGAACTTGACGTTCATCGCATCGCTGTAGATGGTTCGCAATTTGAATATGTGCCCGACCTCGATGCCCCGGTGTTGCCGAAGAGAGCCGCCATCGCAACGACGACACTTGTGCCCTTCCACCGCGGCGGCAATATCGCCAATTTGATCGGCGTCCCAATCGCGCCCGAAATTGACGTTGCGGAGGTGATACCCCTCTTCATTGGCACCAGCAAGGAGATTCGCGTTCTCAACTGCTGAATCATCGGCAATCACATATTTGCTGTCGATACCGACTGCAGAGGCTGACCCGGCCACGAACCCGGCGGCTGATACCTCATCACGGGTTGCCAATCGGGGTTCGGCACCACCCATCAGATTTCGCACCTTAGTCTCGTTCACCTCATAGTCGCCGCGAATCACAACTACGTAAACCTGGTCCTCGATGGTGTAGAAAACCGCTTTTACTGTCTTCGATTCGGTAACTCCCTCGGCTGTCGCCAATCCTTGGATGGTCTTTATACCCGGAGTCGCGAATTTCTCGACGGCCTTGGCATTCTCAGTTGCATTGCGAGTCTTCAAGAACTCGGCCTTCTCCAAGTTCGCGCCGTAGTCGCATGAATCGGAATCGCACGTCAACACGGTGTCTTCCCCACTATCGGCGAGCAGCGCGAATTCAGCGGAATCCTTGCCACCGATGGATCCAGAGTCGGCTTCAACCATCACCGCATTCAAGCCGCACCTTGAGAAAATGTTGTGGTAGGCCTGAGCCATGGCATCGTAACTGGCGTCCAATCCCTCTGCATCGGCATCGAAAGAATATGCGTCCTTCATCTCAAATTCACGAACGCGCAGGAGGCCGCCACGAGATCGAGTTTCGTCACGGAATTTGGTCTGTATTTGGTAAAGGATGAGGGGCATGTCGCGGTAACTGGCTATCCCGTAACGTCCCATGATGGAGACCGTTTCCTCGTGGGTTGGCGCTAGAACCATGTCGCGCTCGCGGCGGTCAGAGAATCGCGCAAGTGGCGGGATGTAGGTATCTGCGCGACCGCTCTCCTGCCAAATGGAACGCGGCTGAACGACCGGCATGGTAACTTCGAGACCGTCGATGGCATTCATCTCTTCGCGGATAATGTTGCGTATCTTGTCCAGACTGCGCTGTCCGAACGGCATGATGCTGAAGATGCCTGCCGCGATCTGCTGGATGAAGCTGCCTCGGGTGAGGTATTTGTGGCTGATCGACTCGGCCTCTACTGGTGCCTCACGAGTCGTCTTGATGTAAAACTTTGATGCTCGCATCCGTGGTTTGCGGTCCCTCTCGATAAATCTAGGTGTGTTTGCGGCCAGCTTTGGTGCCCCAACGATGGTCAACGTACTCGTTGACCATGCCGATGAACTCTTCGGCTATCGTTGGTCCCGACAGCATACGATCGCGTTCACCGTCGATGAATACTGGAGCCCTCGGGCTCTCGCCGCTTCCCGGCAACGAGATGCCGATGTCCGCAGCTCGTGATTCGCCAGGACCGTTGACTACGCATCCCATCACGGCCACCTTGAGCGTTTCCGAACCGGGATACCTCTGTTTCCAATCTGGCAAGTTGACGTCGATTTGTTTCTGAATATCGCTCGCCAATTCACGGAACAGCGTCGAGGTAGTTCGCCCGCATCCCGGACATGCCGTTACGGATGGTCGGAAGGTTCGGATACCTAGCGCCTGTAGGATGTCTTGGCACAGTTTGACTTCTTTGGAACGATCGCCGCCAACTTCGGGTGTCAAGCTGGATCGGATCGTGTCGCCGATGCCGTCGTATAGCAGCACCGAAAGCGCGGCGGTCGTAGCGACGATCCCTTTCTGTCCCATCCCGGCTTCGGTTAACCCCAAATGCAAAGGTATTTTGGTCGATTTGGACAGCGTCTTGTAAGCCTCAACCATCTGCCCAAGGCGCGACACTTTGCAGGAGATAATCATCGACGTCTCAGGGAGGCCGACGTCTACTGCCGCGCTAGCGCTGGCAATCGCGCTTTCCATCAACGCTTCACGTTCCACATCGTCGCCGCTCATCGGGTTCACGCGTCGTGAGTTTTCGTCCATTTTTTGGACCAACAGATCAGGGTCTAGGCTTCCGGCATTGACGCCGATCCTGACCGGTTTCCCGAGGTCGCGTGCGATTTCGATGAAGGCATCGAAGTTCTCGTCGTGTCTCTTGCCACGCCCAACGTTTCCCGGATTAATGCGGAACTTCGCCAAGGCTTCGGTGCATTTTGGATGGTCTCGGAGCAAGCGGTGACCAATGAAATGAAAATCGCCGACCAACGGTACGTCGCATCCCAAGTCAGCCAATCTCTCGGCGATTTCCGGCACCGCCCGAGCCGCGTCATCGTTATTAACGGTGATGCGAACGATTTCACTGCCGGCGTCGGCGAGCAACTTGACCTGCGATGTGGTCTTCTCGATATCAGCGGTATCCGTGTCGGTCATCGACTGCACAACGACGGGACTGCCCCCACCGATCGGGACGTGACCGACCATGACGCGATGGGTAGTCGAGCGCGCGGTTGCAGATTTGTCGATCAGTTCAAGCATGCTTGTATCCATTATCGGCTATAGGAAGCGTTCGCCGCCGATCAAGCGTGCGATGTCCGAGAACGAAATGACGACGATGAGTGCGAGGAGGATAACGAATCCCGCGAGATGAACAAGGTTTTCCTTTTCCGGCGAGATTCGCCGACCGCCGCGCACGACTTCCAGCACCACGAAGGCCAAACGGCCCCCATCCAGACCGGGGAACGGCAAGAGATTGATCACCGCCAGTGAGATGCTCAGTGTGGCGGCCAGGGTCAGTATGATCGTGACGCGGGCGGTGATCGATATGTCGGCGGTTGCCACTTCACCGGACAGTTGGCTCAAACCAACGGGACCAACCGCGACTGGACCCTCGAATTGCGGGTTTTTGGAGCCGGACAGGGCGCCGAATATCGAGTTGCGTGCAAGGGTGACGATTCCGAAGGTCTCCCTTATGCCTTCGGGGATCGCGCGCGTGATAGGTACGCCCCGCGACGCGACGTAAGGATTTTGCAGTTGAAGTTGGACCCCAGCAGCACCTTCTTGTAGATAAGTCACGGTACCGAGTTCAAGGTTGAATTTCCGAGCGTCAAGATAGTGAATCCCGGTGCCGTCGTCGGATCGTGTCACGGGGATCGCGTCACCGACCTGCGCTGTGGGAACAAATTCCGTGATGTCGGAAAGCGAGATTTCATATAGGTCGTCTCGGACAGTCCCATCTGATACCACCATCAATGTGTCGTTCAACCCGACGCTTGGATTGTAGGCACGAGCGACTCCAAGCCGCATCTGATTCAAGGGATTTTCAACTTCGTCCACAATTTCATGTCGTGGCGGATCCCATCGAGCTACAACAGTGAAGATCTGGGTATCGCCTTCCAGATAATGGACGGTCGGTTCGGCCGGACGCGCGAACGGGTCTGGAATGCCTCGCTGGACGACCCATTTCGACTCTTCGCCTAGCTTCTTGATCACCGCGCTTTGGAGATCATTGAAGTTATTGATCGGCGTTCCGTCAACCTCGACTATTTTTTGTAATGGTCGAATTCCTGCTTCGTATGCGGGCGAGTTAGGCATCACGTTCGAGACGACGACATCGCCAGCGACGTATTGCACCGGGATCATGACGACGACGGTGAACACGATGAAGGGAATGACGGCGTTCACCGCGATGCCAGCAATGATTACGAATATTCGGGTGATTGCTGATTGGTTCGCAAGGCTGTTCTTTGCCTCGGGGTCTTCTTCTCCCTTTAATTTGACGAATCCGCCAAACGGCAACCAATTTATCGACCAAACCATCTCGGATACGACGATCCTGTGGTCGTCGATTCGCCTTACCTTTCCGACGAAAACTGACGCCGAGGATTGAGCGGTCGAGATGTCCTTTTTCTCGAACTCTGTCACGCTAGCTGCATCGATCGTCCCATCGGGCCTCTCTTCACCCAAGATCGTCACCATCTGACCGACTCGAAGTGCGGTTCGGCCACCTTCTGCGTCATATCTGGTGTGCGTAAATGTCGATATCGGCGTCGAGCCAGTCCAGATACCAAATGCGCGAGGCGGGAATCCGAATCCAAATTCGAGCACCTTAACGCCTTTAATCTTGGCGGCGAAATAATGTCCGAATTCGTGCAGAACGACCAACGGTCCGAGGATCAGAACCGCGAGTAGAAGACCGTATACGAGGGTAGGGCTCATCGAGGTAAACGAATTACGTGCGTGCGTGGCGCATAGTCGTAGTTTTGTATGCCCACTGGGCGGCGGCAATGGCGTCTTGCACGGTGTAGTCGGTCTTTGCTTCGTGTAGGTCGATGGTCAACTGGATCTCTTTCGCGATCTCAGTGAATTTGATCTTCCGACCCAAGAACAGATCAACCGCCGCCTCATCGGCTCCAGCTAAGACTGCGTTATAAGTGCCGCCGATTCGCGCGTACTTCATCGCTAGATCGAAACATGGATATTTCGAAGAGTCCATCGCTTCAAACGTCAATTCGTGACCATCTAGCAGGTCGAATTTAGGCAATGTTTCGTTGGGCCGCCGTTCCGGGTAGAACAGAGCGAACTGAATCGGGTGACGCATATCGGGCAGGCTAAGTTGGGCCTTGATCGACCCGTCCTCCATCTCTACTAACGAGTGGACGATGCTCTGCCGATGTATCACCACGTCGATCTCGTCCAATTCCGCGTCAAAGAGCGACGCGGTTTCGATAACCTCAAACGCTTTATTCATCAAGGTTGCGGAATCGATGGTTATCTTTTTTCCCATCGACCAAGTAGGGTGCTTTAACGCCTCCTCAGGCGTTACATTGGCCAGTTCCCGAGGCGTCCGATCCCGAAACGCTCCGCCGGATGCGGTGATGATGTAGCGCTTCGGATTAGATGTTTCGCCGATCACGCATTGCCAGAGTGCGCTAGGTTCAGAGTCGATGGGCAATATGGTGCCACCGTTCTCGTCGGCGACGCGCTTAAGGTGACCACCCGCCATGACGATCGATTCTTTGTTGGATAGTCCGACGTTTTTGCCCGCACTGAGCGCGGCGATCGCACATGGCAATCCTTCAACACCCGACGTGGCGTGCATTACAAACTCAACGTCTGGATGAGTTGCCAAGTCCGGCATGGATATCCGTTGGGCACTGCCAATCTCAGTGATCGAATCGTCGAGACAACTGAAATATGCCGGTTCAAACTCCGCAATCTGTTTGGTGAGTTCGTCGACGTTGTTGCCAGCGGAGAGGCCTACCACCTCGAAATCATCTGGAAACTGGCGGATGACGTCTAGCGTCTGCGTACCGACCGACCCTGTCGAGCCGAGGATTGCAATTCGCTTTTTCATACTAACCATCTATCGATGAAGTATATGAATACGAAGTTTGGGGCCAGCGCGTCTAGGCGGTCCATGAGCCCACCGTGGCCGGGGATGATTCCTCCGGAATCCTTGACACCTGACAGCCGTTTGATCCACGACTCGCCGAGATCGCCCGCAACCCCTAGAACGGCAATCGCCACCCCGATGCTTGCGATTTTGGCGACTGTGAAGTCGAGCGACAGCAGGTTTGATAGCACCCAGGCGGCGATCAACGCGGCTACGACGCCACCCGCGAATCCTTCCCATGTCTTACCTGGACTCACGTTCGGGGCCATTTTCCGTTTCCCAAACGCCTTGCCGACAAAGTATGCGCCAGTATCCGCGGAAAAAACCGCCAAGATCACGAACGTCAAGAGCTCGCGCCCATCGTCTTTCGTCAAGATAAAAGGCAGCATCGTAACTGCCAACACGGCGAAAACACCGTACGAGAGGGTCAAATTCCGTCGCACCGCGACGACTTGCTTGAAACGTGACGTGATGACGATTTCTATCAACACCAACGCGATGACGATTCCAATCGCCGTGGCCGTTGATGAGGCGACGCCGGCATCGATTTCCAGTTCAGCAAGCGCAGCAGCGAATACGCTGACACCTGCAACGACCGCTCCCGTAAGCATCGCGATCGCTTCATGCGTCGTAAATGAGCCGGACCGACCATAGGCCATCCATCGCGTCTCTAGTCCAACGATCGCGGCTACGCCGATTGCGATGACTGAAACGGGCCAGAACCCGAAATAGAGAGCCAAACCCAACAGCGGGAGTCCAACAGCTGCCGAGATCAGTCGGAGGAAGAGTTCGGATGATTCGGAACCAGATCTAGGACTAACCGAATTGTTTTCCCGAGACACGCCGATTATTGCTCAGGACTATTTTGACTGCTTTGGACGTCGGCCAAATCGGCGCTGACGTTCGGAGTAGGCTGCGATGGCCTTTTTGATCTCTTCATCGCCAAATTCCGGCCACATAACACTCGACGAGTAGAACTCGGAATATGCCGACTGCCAGATCATGAAATTACTGATACGGAACTCGCCACCAGTTCTGATTACCAAGTCCGGGTCGGGGATGCCTGAAGTGAACAGGTACCGCCCCACCAAGTCATCATCGATCTTTTCGGCTGGCACGCCGTCGGCAACTATTCTCTTGACGGCGTTAACAATCTCGTGCCGACCGCCGTAGTCGAACGCCAAATTCAGTGCGAAAACGCTGTTTTTACGCGTCAATTTCTCTGCTTGCTTGATCTTGGCGATCATGTCCGCCGGCAATCGTTCTTCATAACCGACGTGGCGAAGTCGTACACCGTCGGCATGAAATTGCTGGACGCCGCGTTCAATCGCCTCAAAAGCCAGGTCCATCAAAGCTTGAACTTCGTCCTCCGGCCGATCCCAGTTCTCCGTTGAAAACGCGAACAAGGTGGACTGCTTCACTCCGATTTTCGCCAGCGCCCTTGCCACTCTACCGATGTTTTCGTATCCGGCGCGATGGCCTCGAGCAACACTCAATTGGTGCTGTTCGGCCCATCGTGCGTTGCCATCCATGATGATCGCGACGTGATTGGGAACTCGGATATCTGGTGCCAGCCCATTTTGACCGGATTCGATGGCCTCAGATTCGACGAGCGATACGGATGAATCCGTTTCGTTGATCGCGTCCTCAGTTGCAGAATTCACTGTGGCCTCGCAGATGTCAAATGTGCTCGGATACCGATTGACTACCGGCTATTCGAGAATTTGTTCTTCTTTGTTGGTCAAAAGTTCGCTGACGCGACCGACCGCTTCGTCGGTCAAATCCTGGAGCGATTTCGAAGCGCGTTTGCAATCATCCTCCGAAGCCTCGCCTTCGGTTTGGATCTCGCGGATCATGCTCTGGGCGTCGCGGCGGACGTTGCGTATCGACACCCGCGCGTCTTCAGCCCTTCGACGAGCCATTCTGACTAGTTCTTGTCGTCGTTCCTGCGTAAGTTCTGGCAATATCAGTCGGATCGTCTGGCCATCTACGCGGGGATTCAATCCGAGGTCCGACATCTGGATGGCCCTCACAATCGCAGCCGCAGCCTCCGGATAAAACGCCTCAATCTTGATCGTTCTGGCGCTTTCAACAGCGATCATCGCAAGTTGATTCATCAACAAAGTGTCGGTCGCGCCGCCCATGTCGACACCGACCTGCATCTTTGAGACGAGCGTTGTCGATGCCTGGTTGGTTCGAAAACCGTCCAGATCATCTTCGAAGACACTCACTGATGAGTCCATCCGGGTACTTGCGTCATCCAAAGTTTCTTCCAACATCCAAACACCTCTCTTGCTCTACGGGCAGGTGGTCCTGATTAGCTCTTTTGCTAGTCGCCAACGGTTTGCCGCCGGTCAACTGATGCGTTTAATGGCGGCAAACCTATGAGGCCGACGCCTGTTGCGGCATATGCAGTTGTTCGCCCGCAGCATCAACGGTGATCCGGGTACCGACATATCCACCGCTAACGATACCTGCTAAATTGCCAAGTTTGAACATATCAAACACGATGATCGGCATCTTGTTGTCCATCGCGAGCGATAACGCGGTTGAATCGAGTGCTTGCAGGCCGAGTTCCAACGCTCTGTGATGGGTGATGTGGTCGAATTTCTTCGCCGTCGGGACGGTCGCCGGGTCCGCATCGTAAACTCCGTCGACGCCATTTTTGGCCATCACGAGAATGCCGGCATTCATTTCGAGCGCCCGCAGGCTTGCGGCGGTGTCGGTCGACATGAATGGGTTGCCGGTTCCGGCGGCGAAGATGAGCGTGCGGCCACGTTCGAGATGGTGCAGCGCCCGAGATCTGACATAAGGTTCGGCGACTGTGGGCATCGGTATCGCCGTCATCGTTCTCACCGGAATACCGTCGCGTTCGAGTTGGTCATGTAAGACCAACGCATTCATCACGGTCGCGAGCATTCCGGCGTGATCAGCGCTGGAACGATCCATCCCTTGAGCTTCATAGTCGGTGCCCCGCCACATGTTACCGCCGCCCACAACGACTCCGATACCGACACCGGCGTCATGAACCTGTTTGATTTCGCCGGCGATGTATCTGACCGTCTGGTAATCGATGCCGAAGTTCTTGCCGCCTTTGAACGACTCGCCGCTGAGTTTCAGCAAGATGCGGCTGTAGCGTGGCGTCGACCGCAAAGCACGGTGCTCCTTTGCTTATTCGCCGAGCGCAAACCTCTCGATGCGTCCGACCTTGACGTTTTCCCCGACCTTTGAGACCATCTCAGTGACCAGATCCGCGACTTTTACGCTGTTGTCTCGGATGTACATCTGGTCAAGCAATATTTCATCTTCAGACACTTCACCGGCGTCTTCCGGGATTGATTCACGATCAACGTAACGAGGACTCATCGCGGCGACCTGCATCGCCAAGTCTCGAGCCAAGGCTTTGAATTCTGGTGTGCGCGCTACAAAGTCGGTCTCGCAATTAAGTTCGACCAGCGAGCCGACCCTGGATCCGGTGTGGATGTATGCCTCGATTACGCCTTCTCCAGCCTCGCGTCCGGCACGCTTTGCAGCGGAGGCCAAACCCTCTTCCATGAGCGCCTGAGCAGCAGCTTTGATGTCTCCGTCTGCCGCCTCAAGAGCTCGTTTCGAGTCCATGATCCCAGCACCAGTCATTTCGCGCAACTCCTTGATCTGCGCGGTGCTGATATTAGCCATTGGGTGACAACTCCGTTTCGAATGATTTTGGTGGGTGTTTAGCAGTCGTGTTGACTAGCTATTCGAGTTCTGTTGTTTCGACCGTGCCGCCGCAGCCGCGCGAGCCGCTGCCATTGCTGCTTCTTGCGCGTCGCGTTCGGCTTGAACCGCCACTCGTTCGCGCTCCCGCGCCGCAGCGAGTTCTCGACCTTCGGAGATCGCGGCCGCGACGTGACGGGCGATCAGTGAGATCGAAGCGTGTGAATCATCATTTCCTGGGATCGGGTACGTGATCGTACTCGGATCGCAATTTGTATCCACGATGGCGACTACCGGTATGTTCAGATCGGTGGCCTCTTTGACCGCGTGCTTCTCACGGTCAATTCCAACCACGAATAAAACGTCAGGCAGTTTGGCGATCTCTTTGATGCCGCCGAAAAACTTATTGAGCCGTTTAACCTCGGTCTGCTTCATCAACAGTTCGCGCTTCGTGTGCGCCTGCACCTCGCCTTTGGCGAAGTCCTCCTCAAGTTGGATGAGCGCTTCGATACGACGAGATATCGTGGCGAAGTTGGTCATGGTGCCGCCGAGCCATCTAGAGGTGATGTACGAAGCGCCAACCGATTTGGCCAGTCGCTCGATCTCGGTTCGCGCTTGGGGCTTCGTTCCGACCATGAGGCATTCACCACCGGCCGCGACAATTTCACGCACCGCGGTCTTCGCCGCCTCTATCGATTCGATAGTTTTGTCCATGTCCAGAACATGGCGTTTTTGGTGCTTAAGTCGGATGTAGTCACGCATGCGCGGGTGCCAGCGCTTCGAAAGATGGCCAAGGTGCACTCCAGCGCGGTAAAGCCCTTCGACGGTCAAGGGCTCAAGTTCTTCGGATTCTGCGGCTGCGACTTGTGTCTCGGCAGCTACGGTTTCGGTCGTCAAGGTAGTAAGGTGATCTCCTGATCGTCGTGTCTTAGGCTTTCACATGGCGCGCGAAGCGCCTCCAAAGCATCAATTTGACCTTTGGAACCAATGTTCGATGGTATCACAAAGAGCTATTTCAACGGCATCAATCGATCATTCGGACGGATGACATGCGACCAAATCCCAGTTCGAGTCGTTATTCTTTACATGCATCGGTTGTCGCTCGCAGATTTAAGCAATCGCGATCACATCGTTAGTTTCGTCAACACGGGAGTCATGACATGAAATTGCCGGGGCCACTTGCCCAACCGATTACGCCGATCCAGCTTACCACCGCCATTGGCGCCGTTCTGTTGCTGGTTATCGCCTTTGTGACGGGGGTCCTCCAAGGCCCAGGCGCTAACGACACCGTCGGCAACGTCCTGGGGATCCAGAGCACGTCGACGTCGTGGGTCACCAACATTGGCGATCTTTTGCCGTTCGGTTACGCATTCGTGGCCGGTATGGTCGCCGCGGTAAATCCTTGCGGATTTGTGATGTTGCCCGCCTACCTGACGATCTATCTGCGGGACGAATCTGATGTCGATGGCGACACAAGCTTAGCCGGAGTTGCCAAACGCGGATCGAAAGCCATCTACGTAAGTCTGGCGATGGGCGTTGGATTCGTGGCCCTCTTCGGTGCCGCCGGGCTTTTGGTATCGGCGAGCCAAGAGCTTGTCAAAGAAGCATTGCCGTGGATCGGCTTCACACTCGGGATCGTGATGACGCTGATTGCGGCCTACATCCTCGTCGGCGGAAAGATCTACACCGGCGTCGCGCAGCGCATGGCGGACCGCGTCGGAGATCCAAGAGTGTCGACGCTTGGCGGATACTTCCTCTTCGGCGTCAGCTACGCGTTGGCGTCTCTGAGTTGCACGCTACCGCTTTTCTTGAGCGTTGTGACCAGCTCGTTCGGTCGCGAGGGATTCTTTTCGGGATTGATACAGTTCGTCGCCTACGCTGGCGGGATGGCATTCCTAATCATGTTGGTCACCATCGGCATCGCGTTGTTCAAGAGCGCCATCTTGAATCCGCTCCGAAGATCGATGCAGTACGTTGAGCGCGCTTCCGCGGTCATCCTCGCGGTGGTAGGTGCGTATCTCGTCTTCTACTGGCTCACCGAAGGCGATCTCTCGACCTACTTCGGCGCCAGTTAGAAGAGATTGATTGTCAGCTCGGGTGCCGGTTACGCGGCCTCGACCGGGTTGTGAAGCACACCGATCTTGTCGATTTCTACCGTGACGTCTCCGCCGACGTTGATCGGCGGAGTGGTGCCGGATGTGCCGGTCCAAAGCATGTCGCCGCATTCTAAGGTGACGTACCGCGAGATGAAGCTGATCGATTGCCGGACATCAAAGATCATCTCGGAGGAGTGGCACTTCTGCCCTTCAACGCCGTTTACCAGACCGCGGATGTTGACGTCCTGCGGATCGATGTCGGTAACGATGAACGGTCCGGTTGGACCGAATGTGTCGGCCGATTTGGCGCGCCACCATTGCGTATCATCGCTCTGCCATTCGCGTGCGCTGACATCATTGCCCGCGGTATAGCCGAATACATAATCCAGCGCATCCTCTTCACTAACGTTCTTGGCTCGCTTGCCCATAATCACGACGAGTTCGGATTCGCAGACCACTAGGCCCGAGTCGGCAGTTACCTTGATGGGGTCGCCGGGACCAATGATCGCGGTCGGTGTCTTGTAGAAAGGTTCCGGGCGAGTAGGTTCTGCAACACCGTGGAGATGAGATCGGTAGTTGCGGGCCAAACACAACATCTTGATGGGGTTCGGGTTCGGCGCAAGTATCTTAACGTCGGCCAAATCGTAAGAGTTACCCGTTTTCTCGTACGACTGACCGATGGGCGAGTTGGATATCTCGACCACCGTGTTGTCGTCTTTGACGATGCCGTACATCGCACTGCCGCCGTTCTCAAATCTGACGAACTTCAATCTTTCGCTCCCTGGTTGCTGGATTGTGAAATCTTCAAGCAAGTTTAAGTTAAAGATTCGCAAACCCGCAGGCCGACCTGTTTCGAGTGTTGCCAAGAAAACCCGTTAAAATCCACTCAACGGCTTCATTTGTAACTAAGGTGCGGGGAACATGCTGGATATCAAAATTGTTGGGGGTACGGTACACGACGGTAGCGGTCTACCGGGCATTCTCGCCGACGTAGGCATCGCTGGCGACACTATCGAGACTGTCGGTGACCTCAGCAGCGCCGAGGCCAAGACGACAATCAACGCGACCGGGAAATCGGTAACACCCGGCTTCATCGACCTGCACACTCACTCCGATGCTTCATTTCTCGTGGATCCTATGGCAGACTCGAAGCTCACGCAGGGTGTGACGCTCGAGTACTTCGGCAACTGCGGCATGAGCTTCTGCGCCCCACTCTACGGCGCGGCGAAAGATCAATTGAGGGAACGTCTCACGCGCGGTGGTGAAGGCACGTTCGATGTCGATTGGGAGAACTTCGACGGCTATCTAAACGCGCTCGAACAACGCGGTTCGACAATCAACGTCGCCACTCAGGTCGGACACGGAACCGTCCGCGCCGCGGTTATGGGCATGGACAATCGCGGCCCGACCATTGATGAACTCGCGCACATGACGCGGCTCGTTGAAGAAAGCCTTGATGCAGGTGCATTGGGTATGTCGACGGGTCTGTGGTATGCACCCGGTTCGTATTCGTTGACCGATGAGGTGATTGCGCTCAATCAGCCAGTCGCCGATCGCAACAAACTCTATTCGTCGCACATTCGCTCCGAAGCGGATGATCTCTGCGGCCTCTTCCCGGCGCACGCCGAAGCCATCGAAATCGGGCGTCGTACTGGCGGACGCATACAGGTTTCTCACGTCAAAGCGGTTGGTCCGAAATTCTGGGGACGCGGACCTGAGTTACTGGAAGGTTTCGAACGCGCTATTGACGAAGGAATCGACCTTGCCGGCGACCAATACCCCTATTCATGGTCAAGCACCGGCTTCAGCGGAGCAATGTTTGCACGGTGGGCGTTGACCGGCGGTAGAGATGCGACTCTGGACCGGCTACAAGACGCCGATTTGAGGGCGAAGATGCGCGTGGACACCGAGTACTACATCAGCCGTAACCACGGCGCCGTCGGTTCTGTCGTCGCCCATTTCCCACCTAACACCGACTATGAAGGCATGAACCTTTCGGAAATCGGCGACGAGATGGGATGCGGACCGGCTGAAGCAGCGCTTCGACTATATGAACAATCCGACGGCTCCTATGTATTGAACTCCATGGAGGAATCCGACGTCGAGACGATCGCGCAGTGGCGGTTGATGACCGTATGCTCTGACGGAAGTTCGCTACGAACTACGGGACCCCTTTCATCCGGAAAGCCACATCCTCGCAGCTATGCGACGAACTCGCGCCATTTGGAAACGTTCGTCAAGGCACGCAACCTGCTCTCGTTTGAGGAAGCGATCTTCAAGATGACTGCGCTTGGAGCTAGCCGACTGAATCTGACGCGTCGCGGTCGTATCGTACGAGGAATGTTTGCGGATGTCCTGGTTTTCGATCTCGACAACATCAAACAGAACAATTCCTTCACCGACCCGCATCAGTACTCCACCGGTATGGACTGGGTGATCGTCAACGGCGTAACGGCGATTGCAAACGGAGAGGTGACGGGCTCCACGCCGGGTAAAGTAATCCGTGACTTCGATGCCTAACGCGCGCATCGATCGCGCGACGCAAGCATCACGAGGTGAGACATGACTTGGGATCTGGTAATCAAGAACGGGACGATAGTCGACCCCAGCCAAGGGTTGCATGCGAAGCGTGACATCGCCATCTCCGGCGGGAAGATCCGCGCGGTAGAGGAATCCGTCAGCGACGGCGACGCGCACGATGTGTTGGAAGCTGACGGTTTTATCGTTACTCCGGGTTTGGTAGATCTCCACGTCCATGTTTGGTGGGGAGTCGCGCATCTTGCGGTGGAAGCGGACCCTTCGAGCCTTTATCGCGGCGTGACCACCGCTATCGATGCCGGGTCAGCAGGTGCGAACACAATCGCCGGCTTCCATCGCTACGTGATGCAACAAACCGACACACGAGTATTGGCATTCCTGCACATCTCCGGGATGGGACAACTCGACAATGAAATCGGCGAGCTAGAAGATGTTCGTTGGGCCCGAGTAGAAAAAGCAGTAGAGGCGGCCCGAAACTTCCCTGAGGTAATCGTCGGCATCAAGATCAGGCTCTCCGAGGGGATAGTGGGTCACAACGATTTGATCGCAATGGAACGCGCTCTGGAGGCTTCCCGTCAACTCGGAAAGCCGCTCATGATCCACATCGGCGGAACCGTGAATCCAGTTGAGCGGTACCTTGAACAGTTGCGGCCCGGCGATATCGTCACGCACAGCTTCACCGGAAATCCACCCGGCATCGTCGACAACACAGGCAAAGTCATCGATGCCGCTCGCGACGCCGTGCAACGCGGTATCAACTTCGATGTCGGTCACGGTGCAGGTTCATTCTCATTCGACGTAGCCGAAAAGTGCGCCGCAGACGGATTTGGGCCGGGTACGGTCAGTTCAGATGTCCACCGATACAATATCCGCGGCCCCGTCTACGACCTGCTAACAACGCTGTCGAAATACTTGTACCTCGGGTTTTCCCTCGACGAGGTGATCGCTTTCGCGACGCAACGGCCTGCCGCTGCGATCGGGATGACTGAAACGATCGGTTCACTACGCGTCGGTGCCGACGCCGATGTATCGATAATCAGAATGTTGGAAGGCAACTTCGAGTTGACCGATGCGAAAGGCGCAACTCGGCAAGGAAAGCAGCTTTTGGTGCCCGTAGAGACGATCCGCAACGGACGACGCTATCCCCCGCACCATTCAGCGCACCCACATTTGGTAGGTCATCATCACCGCCACTGAAACCGAAACATCAAGTCAACCGCGGGAACCGCTGTTGGAGATGAACGCGGTTACCAAACGATTCGGCGCCGCAACGGTTCTTGACAAAGTTGACCTGGCGGTCGCGGCCGGCAGTTTCACGGTCATCCGCGGAGCGAACGGATCCGGAAAATCGACGCTTCTTAGGATAGCTGCGACGTTAACGAGCCCATCTGAAGGTCAAATCTCGATCAACGGCGTCGACGCCCTACGTCATTCTGCCGACGCGCGGAGAGAAATTGGCGCCGTAATGCATTCACCCATGCTCTACTCCGACCTGACCATTCGCGAAAATCTCGCTCTGTTCGCCACGCTCTGTCAACTCGAAAAGCCGCAAGATCGCGTCGAGGCGGTGGCCTCCAGATTGCGGTTGGAGGCTCGCTTGGACGAGCGGGTCCGAGGTCTCTCCCACGGGTACCGTAAACGAGTAGCCATCGCCCGTTCCATAATCCACACCCCGAACCTGCTGCTATTGGACGAGCCGGAGACCGGCCTTGACGAGTCATCGCTAGAGGTCATGTTGCAGATCGTCGAAGAGTGGAGGTCCCGAGGGCGATCGGTGTTGATGGCGACCCACAGTTCCGACTTCGCCACTCGTGCGCCTGATGCTGCGTACACGATGACTGCCGGCCGATTGGAACACTTCGAATCCAGTTGATGTTCGATTGACCGCATCGCTTTCGATAATCTGGGCGCTGACGCTCAAGGAGCTACGCATCGAATCGCGCAACCGCGATGTCGCGGTCGCGATCGTGATGTTCGCCTCATTGGTGATAGCCATATTCGCGATCGCCATCGAACCTAACGCGCGCACGGCGTTGGAGACCGGTCCCGGCGTGCTTTGGGCCGCGATCACATTCGCGGGCGTGGTGGGAATGACCCGCGCAACCTCCCACGAACTAGAGAACGACGCGGTCGGCGCGTTGATGTTGGCGCCCGTGTCCCGAGACCTGGTGTTTATCGGCAAATCACTCGGCAGCTTTGTGTTTCTGACAATCGCGATGTTGATTGTGTTTGTCGTTTTCACGTTCATGTTTAATCTATCGATCTTCCGCGCCGAGATTTTGCTTGTCGCGTTGTTGGCTGCAATCGGCTTCGCGAGTGTGGGCACGCTGTTTTCAAGCCTGATTTTTCGAGTTCGTGCTCGGGAGGTCCTACTACCGATGCTGTTTTTGCCCACAGTAGCGCCACTGTTGTTCTCGGCCATCCGCGTCACCTCGGTTTCAGTCGCAGGAGATACGTGGTCTGCATCATTGCCATGGATCCAGCTTGCGGTGGTGTACGACGTGGTGTTTGTAACCGCATCGGCCTTGCTCTTCGGCTACGTTTTGGACGATTGATACGGACATCGGACATCGAATCTCTTACGTGATCCGCTTCGAAAATTACAATTGAACCTAGTCACTCGCTAAGCCACTTTCGACGCTCTCCTCTCCTAATTCACATGGGATTCTTGAAAATCCGCGCCCAAACAGCGTTGCACGTCGCGACGCTGGTCGCAATGGCGTTCGCTCTCTGGATGATGTTCGTGTGGGTGCCGACCGACATCAATCAAGGCGTCGTACAGCGGATTCTGTATATTCACGTACCAGTTGCATGGGTCAGCATGGTCGCCATCGTAGGTGTCGCTGTGGCGAGCGTCATGTACCTGATCACGAAGCGCGAGAATTGGGACCGCCTCGCTGCGTCCATGGCCGAGGTTGGCGTGGTGTTCGGCGCGATCATGTTGATATCGGGAATGGTTTGGGCCAAACCGGTTTGGGAAGTGTGGTGGACTGGCGAAGCGAAACTGACTACCGCATTGATACTCTTCTTCATCTACGTCGCCTACCTGATGTTTCGCGCCTACTTCCCGCCTGGCGACCAACGAATGCGACTGTCGGCAATCATCGCCATTATTGGTGCCATCGATACCCCGATCATTTACTACGCCTCCGTCCTGTGGCAAGAGGCCCATCCGCCACTAATTGTGGGACCGATAGCCGAGGAAGAGAATCTCGTAGCCGCTCAGATCGGCCTCACACTGTTGGTCAGCGTGATCGCATTCTCTTTCCTGTTCTTCTCCCTGCTCGTCACTCGCCTCAGTCTCGCGAAAATTGAACACGACCATGAAGTTTTGAAATACCGAATTATCAATCCAGAAATGAGCGCCAGCTGATGAAGGCGACTTTCCTCCCTGTGTTGGCCATAACCATTGCCGCTTTGGTGATGCTGGGCACGGTTGAACGCATTTCAGCGCAATCGCCGTCAATTTCAACCGGCGTGGTTACGGAAGTTGAAACCGATGGCGAAGGTCGATTGACCGCCTTCTCGATCGTCATAGGGGACGGCACAGTTGCTCGATTTGCGGTTTCAGGGTCGAATCCCAACACTTCATACGGTTTGGAAAACCGAGTCGGCGAACGATGGGTATCTGACCAGGCTTCAGAACCGACGGAGTCGGCTGTCCGTCTGAGGGACCAGCAGAACCGCCTCAAACAGATCTCAGTCCAATCTGAAGGCGGCACCGCGGTATCAGTGGTCCAGGCCGACTCGAAGGATGTCGACGCCAACTTGGGTTATCTATTTGCCGTCGTCGCGATCGCTTGGATCGGCATCATGGGCTATGTCGTATTCTTGGGCGTACGGCAACGCACAATGGCGGCTGAGTTGGAACGGCTCCGAGGGAACAACGCGAGTAACGAATCCTGATGTCAACAATCGAACGGCCAGAACCTTCGCCGACAGACCCAACCCAAACCGTCACCAGCGCTAAATCAACGGTGCTGATGAGCGGCAAGGCCAAAATCATTGCTGTCGCTGTGCTCTTCTTGGTTGGGATTGTCTACTTTGCCGCAACCGCTTTCAACGCCGCGACGGTGCGGTTCCTCAGCGTTGACGAAGTAGTGCAAAGTGAGCAACCTAGCAGTGCGCAATCGATTGGCGTACTAGGCAAGTTGGTTCCTGGTTCCTATATCAAGTCACCAGACGGCATCACCGCAAACTTCCGATTGAGGGACGAGTTCGGCTCGGCCGAACTTCCCGTCAGCTACAACGGCGAAGTCGGGCAGGTCTTCTTCAACGACCATTCAGAGATTATTCTCAATGGAAATCTCGGGCCGGACGGAGTGTTGCAAGCCGAAACGCTGACGGTGCGTTGTCCGTCGAAGTATCTGACTGAACAAGAGCAGATGGAGATCGACGGTCAAACTGAACCACCGCCGTATCAGCCGGATTACTTCGATTCGCAACCCGACGCGTAACGCCGCATTTGCGCGTTCACAGCCGCATCCTCAACCGCCGCAACTGCGGGTTGAAGGCACCGATGCTTATCGTCACGACGATGACGAAAATGCAGCCGATCATCAACGAATTCGACGAACCTAACGGTTCTGCCATGGCGCCGAACACGAATCCTCCCAGCGGGAATCCCGCCCAAGCGACCTCGTAAATTCCTGCCAATCTGCCCCTCACATTGTCGGTGATCGCCATCTGAAGAGAGATGGAGCCTAAGCCGATGTGTATCGCGCCGATCAATCCGAACATCAGAGCGAAGCCGAACCCAAAGTAAAAACTCGCGACGAAAGCGAACGCGATCGCGAACCCGGCTGACAAAACGTTCGTCGTCAGCAACGCGTAACCGGTACGCTTAAATCCACCGCTTAGGCCGAGGAACAGCCCGCCGACGAATGCCCCGATACCGATGGATGCGAAGAGTTGGCTGTACTCGCCCGCGCCGACGTTGTAAACCTCGCGCGCGATCGGCGTTAGCAGGTATATGAATCCGCCCATCAACAACGCATTTACGAACGTGAAGATCAGGTTTCCCTTCAGGATCGAATTGGAACGAATCACGGTCGCGATTTCCATGACATCGTGCCAGATCGCTTGATGCGCGGCACCGACTGTTGACGAGAGTGGTCGATACGTAGCTACCACGACGAAATTAAGGGTCATAACACCGGCAATCGTGAAGTAGGTCCATTCGTACCCCCAAAACTGAACGATGCCGCCCCACATCAAGGGTGCAAGGACACGTCCGAGATTGAAGAACGTGTTGTCGAAGAATACGGCGCGGGCCAATATGTTCCGATGCACCATGTTAGGAATCAGCGAGAAGCGCGCGGTCCAGTCGAGCGCGAGCGCGGCGCCATGCACACCGCCAGCCACTTGAATGTGCCACGGTTCGATCTGGTCCGTGATTATCAGCAATCCGACGGCGAACATCGAACTAGCGGTCGCCACCGAACCGCACATCAACAATGTCTTGCGGCTAAGTCGATCCGCCAAAATCCCGCTGGCCAATGACATCGAGACCGAGGTGACGACGACCGCAGCACCGAGTATCGCGAGTTGCAGACTCGATTTGGTAATGTCGAAAATGACGTAGGTCTGGGTGACCGTCACCATCTGGTTGCCAATGCTCCAGATGACCGTCCCGAACAGGAATTTCCGAAGCTCGATCGACGACATGGTCCGTCCGAGCCGCGCGACTCCTAGTCGCGTCCTGCCGGGGCGCTTTCTGGAAACCGTTGTACTGTTTCGTGCCACTAGTGTTTAGCCTAAGGTGCTAAAATTCATTGCGAATCCCGATGCACACCAGTCCAGAAATCGTCAATCTCGCATACGCCGCGCTGGTTGCGTTCTTCATCGGAGCAATCCCGGCCGCATATGTCGCCGCGCGGCTTCATGGCATCAATATCTTCGACGTCGGATCGCGCCAGGCCGGCGCTACGAATGTTTGGAAAAACGTCAGCCGAAAGACTGGGTTCATTGTCTTCATTATCGACGTGGCCAAAGGCATCATCACCGTCTTGATTTCAAGGTATATTTTCGAAGTCTCGGGTTTATTGTTCTTGGTGCCCGCGATTGGCGTCATTTTTGGACATTGGTTCTCACCGATGACCAAGTTCAAAGGTGGCGACGGCGTCGCTAGTCTCGGTGGACTGGTGGTCGGACTGTTCGAGTGGGCCGCGTTGCCCGCGGTCATCGTGGCCATCGCGTTTGGCTTGCCGCCGCTGCGCTTCAAGTTTGATCACCCTTCGCTGCAAGCAGGTGTAACTGGATGGGGGGTGCTTCTATTGACCGTCGCCGTAGCCAGTCCCAGCGATCAGCGCACCGAACTTCTGATACTTTACGTCGGTATTTCTTTGCTCGCACTCGCCGTGCTACTGAAAAGCGTTCGGTTTCACAAACAAAATTCGCACCTATTTGGGCGCGAAGCCAATGTTGAACCCGGAGAATTTGAAGAGCGACGGCCGGCCGAATCGGAAAACTAAACCGACGGCAACGTCAAATTGTCGTCTACGGCCTGTTGCCAGATCCTGATACGTGCTGTCATGTCTCGCACACGATCTTGGCAGTCCGGGTCGGCGAAACGGTTGATCATCTCAAACGGATCGGCGTTCAGATCGTAAAGCTCGCATTGATCGCCTGGGCTGAGATTCAGCTTCCATCGGTCACCGGTCACCACCGACCGCCAAGACACATTCGACATGCGCTCGATGTCGTCGTTACCGAGCGGAACCGTGGGCGAATGTCCGTACCACTGCATGAATACATCGCCACACAACTCAGCTGTTCCGTCCAAGACACCGACGCGGCTCTGACCTTGCAGATGATCTGGCATGTCGGTCCCATCAACTCCCATCAGTTCGAGCAACGTCGGCACAATGTCAACCTGCCCGATGCTGCCCGCCAATCGCTTTTGCGATCGACTCATCCAAGGAACACGCATCAACAGCGGGACACCAGCGATCTCTTCGTAAAACGCACGTTTGGTACCGAGCATTCCTCGGTCTCCGAGACCGTCGCCATGATCGCTGGTGAAGACTACCACCGTTCGATCGGCTTGGCCCGTCTCATCAAGCGCGTTGAGTATCTTCCCTACTCCCTTGTCCATCAGCGTCACGAGACCAAAGTAACGCGCCCTCAACGCTCGCCAATCATCCTCGGTCTCAAGTGGTCGCGACTCAGCACCTACGTCCAACGAGGGCGACATTTCGTCACTGACTCGGAAACGATCTGACACACCGTCGACTAAGTGATGCTCGGCACGCCGCCGATGCCATAATGGCGTATTCGAATCGGGTTGGCGTAAGAAAAGCGGGCTGGTAGGCACCTCCGCAGGGTCGTACATGTCATTGAACGGACCGTTGTAAGGTGGATGCGGCTCGAAGAACATCGCGCACATCAGCCAAGGACTATCAGTGTTGCAGCGGATGAAGTCCGCGACGTTTTCGCCGAGGAAGGTAGCCATCGTGTGCTCTTCAGGCAACATGCTTCGTTGCTGCTGGGAGAAGGCAAATCCGTCATCGGTGTGGCGGTGCGGCCGGTAACCGTGCGACCTCAAGAAATCGAAGTATGCCGAGTGCCTAAATCTATGCTCACGGCGGGTATGTGTCGGATTAGATTCGTGTTCGTCTTCGGTCGCAACCCATTCGTCAAATCCGTGTTGCTGCACCAAATCGTTGCCGAGATGCCACTTTCCGAACTTCGCGGTCGTGTACTCCTCAGGTGCCAATTCCGCGATCGTCGGCGAATCTTCCGGGAGTGGGACGCTGTTCTTTATCACGCCGGCGGTGTGCGGGTAAAGTCCGGTCAACAGCGATGCGCGTGCCGGCGAGCAGACGGCAACGGTTACGTAGCAGTTTTCGAAAACGTAACTCTCGTCGGCGAGGGCGTTGACGTTAGGAGATTGAACCCAATCGTTTCCGTAGCACGCCATCGTGTCGCGACGCTGCTGGTCAGTGCAGATCAGCAAAACATTCGGACGATCAGGCACGATATGGCCTCACGGATAGGGTTTGTCTGTCGAATCGACCACTAACCGAACAACCTGCCAACGAATCTTCTAAATCGCGTAGGTAGCCAAGATTTGTTCAGGTTGGCGGTTGGGGTTGGACTCCGCGATCTTGTCGACTTGGTCTTGTAGTGTAGGACGATCCTCTTGGTAGATCAACCCTAGCGGGATACCTGGGCGATCAAGGAGATCCTCAGCCGATTGCCGACTCGACGGATCGTGATCCTCAGGGACTTCCCAAGCAATGCCCGGAATGCCTTTGCGGCGGTTCCCTTTAAGGATGTCGTACGTGTCGTTGTACGTCGTGCATGGCGATTGCACGTGCACGATCGAGAACCCTTTGTGGTTCATGGCGTCTTGAATGCAATTGGCGAGGTCTCGGGGCTTGCTCGAGTAGTGAGACGCAATGTAAGACACGCCGATGGTCAAGTAATACTTGAGCGGCATCATCTGCGTCTCGACCTTGCCATACGGCGTGGAACTCGTCATCGCGCCCATCTCGGTAGTGGGAGACGACTGACCTTTGGTAAGGCCATAAACTCCGTTGTCCATCACCACACAGGTCACGTCAACATTACGAGCGGCTGCCGGTCCGATGTGCTCTCCACCAATCGCGAGGAAATCACCATCGCCTGCCACGACCACCGTCTCGATATCCGGCCTACCCATCTTGACGCCAAAAGACAAAGGAAGCGTCCGACCGTGAATTCCATGAAGGCCGAACGGTTGATCGCCTTCCATCAGGTGCACCATGTTGCCTGAGCAACCAATACCGGCGACGATGACATAGTTGGATTGCGGTATCTCGTGTTCGGCGACGTGCCGTTCAAGCGCCCACTCCAAAGCTCGTCGCACGCCGAAATCTCCACATCCAGGGCACCAGACGAAATCGTATTCCGGGTTGCGTTTGCTCACGCTAAAACCATTCCTTTCTCTGCCCGAAGTTCCGCCAATCGGGCTCCGATGCGGTCAACCAACGTCGCTGGTTTGAACGGTAGTCCAGTGTACTGTGTTACCGATTCTGCGCGGTATCCATGCTGACGGAGAACGGCTGACCATTGACCAGTGTAGTTGAGTTCAGGAACGATGACTAGATTTGCCCGCTCCAACGCCGACTTCATTTCGTCCGGCAGCGGGTTGAGCGCCATCGAATAGAGCCAACCGACATCGGCGCCGCTCTCACGCAATCGCTCGTACGCTTCGCGAGCTGGTCCTTTCGACGATCCCCAAGACATGATCATAGCGATCGCGCCTTCGTTCTCGATCTCGTAGTGGGCATCGCCAAGCAGATCGAGTTTCTTGAACCGTCGCTCGGTCAATCTGATGTGGTGACGAGGTAGATGTGTTGTGTCACCGCGTTCGTCGTGTTCGGAACCATTGGCAACGTATGCACCCGGCCCTCCGGGGATCGGCATCGGCGAAAGGCCTTCACCATTCCAAGATTGGTATCGAGCGTAGCCGTTGGAGCCTTCGTAAATGGAACGGCGCTCCACTTTGACATCCGCTAGCTCGGGCCGACGAATGTTCTCGCCCTTTTCGGCCTGCCCAAATTCGCTCATCAAGATTACTGGGCCTTGATATCGCTCAGCCCAATTGACCGCCAGAGCGCCAGCATCGAAGCACTCTTCGACCGACCCAGGAGCCAGAATGGGTATGCTCATATCTCCGTGGCCGGGGTTCAGGCACAGGAGCAAGTCGCTCTGTTCAGATTTGGTTGGAAGTCCCGTGGAGGGACCGCCACGCTGGACATCGACAACAACGCAGGGAATCTCGGCCATCCATGCGAGGCCTATGCCTTCACTCATCAAAGAAAGACCTGGTCCGGCGGTCGCGGTCATCGATTTCTTGCCCGCGTAACCTGCACCTACGATCGCACTGATCGCTTCGATCTCGGAAGAAACTTGATGTGCGAAACGGCCGGGACCGACTAAGTTCTGCTCCATCCAAACCAATATCGTGGTTGCGGGCGAGATCGGATATCCGGCGTAAAAGTCAACTCCGGCAGTAACCGCGCCGAGAGCCAACGCAGCGTTTCCGGTGATCATGATTTGGTCGTAGTCTGGCGGAATCGGTGCTGCCAGCGTGCCAACGGAGAAACCGCTATTGGCGGCAACATCGGCGCCAAGTCGGATCGCCTGTTTGTTTGATTCGATTATCTCTTCGTCGCCCGGTCGACCGCGCGTGAAACGCTGCGTAATGAAAGCGTCGATCTCTTCCAACGAGAAACCGATGAGATTGGCTACGGCGCCGATAGTCACCATGTTTGCGGCACGCGTGTTACCTGTCGACTTAGCGAGTTCGTCAGCGTCAATACCGAAGTACTGTCCACCTCCGGGCAACTCAAACTCGCCGGAGTTGTAAATTGCTACGCCATTCTCGGAGAGATCGTGCCGGTGGTTGTTATACGCGTATTCGTCAAGCGAAACGAGCACGTCCACGTTGTCCCCGGAGCACAACACCGGTGTATTTGAGATACGAACTTGTGACGATGCGGGGCCACCCATTATCTGGGACGGAAATGTTGAAAACGTTGAAACGTAGTACCCGGCGTTCGCCGCGGCCCTCGCCATTGCGTCAGCTGATGTAACAAGTCCTTGTCCGCCTTCGCCGGCGAAACGGATTACGAAGTCCTGGCTTTGGTTTTCCGACATGTTCGAGAACGAGTTCTCCCCTCCGGTGCGCCTACAATTGGGCGCCAATTGTGTCCGTTTTACGCTAAATCCGTAGTATGCCTCTACCGTAATGATACCTGTGAGCATATGTCGTAGCGACATTCGTTCGCACCCGAATATCTCCCGTCGTTTACAATCGCCTGCGAGAGTATTGTCGACCAAAAAATGAACATCCTCAAACCAAAAGCGATGAAAACGCTGAGGCGTTGGTCCGCTGGTGGCGTTGTCGTCCGCGAAAACGGCGACAAACGCATCGAAATTGCCTTGGTCGGACGCGTGGGCGCCAATCTATGGGCTCTTCCAAAGGGAACTCCCGACGCGGACGAGACGATTGAACAAACGGCGTTACGTGAAGTTCAAGAGGAGACGGGGCTCGACGTCAAGCTGGTCTCCACTGTCGATTCCACACATTACTCGTTCGTCCGTTCCAAGCAAAACCACTTACTCAGCGACCGGGCAAATCCACACGCCAACATCAAGGTCAACAAGACCGTCTATTGGTTCTTGATGGAAGCACATGGCGGTTGCTTTGAACGCCACGACCACGAATACGATGTCGCGCGCTGGGTCGATCTGGATCAAGCGATGAAAACTTTGACCTACCACAGTGAAGCGAAGATAGCCCGTTCGGCGGCTCGCATTTTCCGCAAAGTGAACACGGTTCAAGATGCCATTCGTATCAAAGGCGATCGCGCCACCTTACGATCCAAACGGATTTCGGATGCTTGGAACGATTATCAGTGGCGCACCGATCCTGAGCTCTCCGATCTCGATGCCGCCGATCCTTTGAATCTGGCGTTTATCGATTACGAGCGGTTTTACCACCAGGATCTGAGGAAGGGCAATCAACGATCGCTGCGGTTCGCGATCGAAGATGAAAATGGACAGCACATCGGGAATTGCATGTGCTACGACTACAACGAACGACGGATGCAGGCCGAGTTCGGAATCATGATCGGCGACCGCGACTATTGGGGGCGTGGCTACGGCACCGACGCCACTAAGATTTTGGTTTCGCACATCTTCACGGCAACCGATATCCGTCGGCTTTACTTACACACCCTCGCCTCTAACCAACGCGCCCTACGCGCATTTGAGAGCGCGGGATTCCGACGATACGACCACATCTGGCGCGACGGAAAGAGCTTCGTGCAGATGGAACTTCTTGCCCACGAATGGTCCAACACCAACTTCTATCCGACCACCAACGGTTAACTACGTTTCGCGAGTATCATTCAGTCAGAATTTCGCCCGCAAAATCTAGCCATGGAGCAACGGTAAGATGGCCAAACTTCTACTATTGACCGGCGGCAGTCATCCTTACGAAGAGACGACCCCGGTGATTTCAGAATTCCTCACCGAAGCCGGACACGATCTCGATGTTTCAGAGTGCGCTTCGGAACTTGAGGGTGATCTATCGGGTTACGACGCTATCGTCTTCAACTCGCTACGTCAGGAGCCGACTGACAACGATTTGAACGATGCGCAGCGATCCGGCTTCAAAGACTATGTTGCCGGCGGCGGCGGCCTAGTCTCTGTCCACATTTCCGCGGCTTCCACTCCCGACTGGCCGGAGATGAAGAAGATAACCGGCGGCGGTTGGATATTGGGTGAAAGCTGGCACCCACCGTTCGGCTGGTTCAAGGTCCATATGAGCAACCCAGACCACCCACTTGCCAAGGACGTCGAACCTTTCTGGACTTACGACGAATGTTACTGCGGCCTCGACATCCAACCGGGTATCGATGTCTTCATGCACGGCATCGTCAAAGACGAAGAGCGCCCGTTGGGCTGGTCCTTCAATTACGGCGACGGCATGGTGGCCAACATCGCGCTAGGTCATGCCGGGTCCAGTGCACTGCATCCGCAGTTTAGGCAACTGATCCTGAACAGCGTCGACTACGTCTGCTAACAGCTATTCGCGCTGGTGTCAGTTAAGGTGTTCAATCCTGTTTCGGAGCGGGGTTGATCAGATCCATCCCGATCGTCTCGGGAACAACTGCTGACAATTCGTCGACGGTCCAGCGCCCATCCTTGTAGATGGACCGGTGCGGCACGGGGTGGTTCATCAAGCTGACACGATTCCCGGTGCAGTGGAATATGTTGCCCGATACACCTTCTGCGGCGTCGGTGCAAAGCCATACCACCATCGGCGCAACTTGGTCCGGCTCGGAAGTCAATGTCCCCTCCATAGGTGGCGGGAACGCGCCGGCGCGCATGGCGCGAGTGCTTTCCGGAACGCTGTCCGTCATACGCGTGCTAGCACCCGGTGAGATGATGTTTGCGGTCACGTTATAGCGCGCAAGTTCCTTGGCCACTACGCGCGTAAATCCAGCGATCGCATCTTTCGCCGCACCGTAGTTCGACTGACCGCCCTGACCGTACAGACCGGAGACGGAAGAGAACGTGACGATCCTGCCGCTCTTCTGCGCGCGGAATATCTCCGACGCAGGTCGCACGACCGAGTAAGTGCCCTTCAAGTGCACCGCAATCACGTCGTCCCACTCCTGTTCGGACATGTTGAAGATCATGCGGTCACGGAGAATACCCGCGGGCGTCACGACAATGTCTAAGCGACCGAACTCGTCGAGAGCATGTTGGACGATGTTGGCGCCGCCTTCCGCGGTTGCGACTGAGTGATAAGATGCGACCGCTCGTCCGCCTAGCTCGCTGATCTCTTCAACGACTTGCGCCGCCGGAGTCGAATCTTCGCCTTGACCATCGAGTGCCGCTCCGACGTCGTTGACCACAATCGACGCGCCCTCGCTCGCCAACAGTTTCGCCACACCTCGACCGATGCCTCTTCCGGAACCGGTTACGACCGCGACCTTACCCGTAAGTCGTTTGCCGTTGATCGCCTTGGTTACCGCCGGTGCGGGTGCCTTCGAACCCGGGTTAATTTCGGCAAATGCGCTGCCACCTGTGATGCTTTGAGAGCCCTCAAGCAAAACCTTGGGTACCAATCGGTCGAGCTCATCAAGTTCCCAGTAGCCGGGCGGATTGGGGGCGTAGATCGTGTTGACTCGACGCGGCAGCGAAAGATGCGAGACGTTGCCGCCATAGACGAGAAATACCTGACCGTTAATCTGCGCCGCGCCGTCGGTTGCGAGATAGGCAACGAAAGGTGCCACGTCGCGTGGCTCCCACGGCAATTCGTCGGGCTGGGGCAACGCGCCACGTTCCACCATCATCTCTTGGATATTGCCAGGGATCGATGCAATCATCCGCGTCTCGGCTCTCGGCGCAATGCTGTTGGCAGTGACGCCGTATTTGCCCAAATCCTTGGCCAGCACTTTGGTGAAGCCAGCGATGCCGCTCTTCGCCGCGCCGTAATTGGACTGTCCGATGGAACCCACGAGTCCCGACCCGGACGAGAAGGTGATTATTCGACCACCGCGTTGCTGCCTGAATATCGGTGCGGCGTGTCGGACGACCGTGAAGGTCCCCTTCATATGCACCGAAATCACGTCGTCCCACTCGTCTTCAGTCATGTTGTAGAGCATTCGATCGCGCAGAATCCCCGCAACCGTCACCACGATGTCGATACGGCCGAACGAATCGAGTGCCGTTTCGATGATTCGTTGGCCGCCGTCCCAAGTCGTAACCGAGTCGCCGGAAGCCACGGCATTGCCGCCAGCGGCAACTATGTCGTCTACAACTCCCTGGGCGATTGACGTTGAACCACCGGTGCCGTCAAGCTCAGCGCCGATGTCGTTAACGACCACGCTCGCTCCATTTGCGGCCAACTCTTCGGCTACGCCTCGTCCGATGCCGCGACCGGCTCCGGTTACTACTGCGACTTTCCCCTCAAGATGCAACTTGCTGCTCCTAACTTGTTCCCTATCGTTTGCGAAATGTATCGCGGTTTTATTAATCGCGCTTCGGTAGTGCGACTGTTGCTTTGCCCGGCGTGGTGATTGACCCCTCCGAATTGCGGAATTGCACATCTATGTCGACTAGCCCGATCCCGTCCTCGACTCGTTTGTCGGTTACGGATCCCGTGCAAGAAATCTCGCCAGCGAGATCGATCCCCCGGTACGACGTCTCCAGCATTTTGAGCGCGCCGATGTCGCCTGCCCAATCTGCCAGCATCTGCGATAGCAGCGCTGTCTTCAAAGCGCCATGAATGATGATGTCATCGTGCCCTGCGCCCTGCGCATAAGCGGTGTTGTAGTGGATCGGCGTGAAGTCTTGCGAGACTGCGGCATATTGAACCAGTTGCCGCGGAGTTACGTTTTGACGCACCGGATCAATCTCGTCGCCTATCTCCACATCTTCAAAATGTATCTTCGACATCTAGGTATCCCTCCGTCCATCGCTGATTAAACAGATCCCGCAGGTCTGCCGTACGAAATGCTGGTCGACTGCTGCGTGGCCACAAGTTGCCCGGCGAAGTCGCGGTAACGGACCTCGGAGATTTTGAAGAGCATTGGACCGAAACGCCCACTCTTCTCGAACACGTCTTGCATCTCTCTAACTACGGTTATTTCGTCTCCGGCAACCACTGATCTGATGAATTCGAAACTGCTTCCGCCGTCAAGTACATCGTGGAAAGGTTCCGGGAAGGGAGGATCGAACGGTGCGGAGATGAACGACCGCAAGATCAGCGGATTAGCCTCTAAAAGTCTCGGATTGCCGTGTGATTCGGGGTCCGACTCAACTGGCGGAAGTTCGCCCCTGATCGCGGCGTTGAAACGGGCGATTTCACGATGGGAGACGCAATACGTGATTGGCGGCGATTCCGCACCGATGAACGAACGCATCTCTTCGGTCACTACCGAACTCATCGGACCTCGCGCCTGTGCTTGGATATTGCTACGAAATCGGTGTTCACGACTCACCAAGTTTAACTAACGAGGGCGACGCCTTCCGTCCCTGCGGCGCCCAACGCGGTTGCTTGAGCGCTTCGCCCGACGAACCGCTTCTTCGCGCAACTCCCGGGCCGTTTTCGAGCGTTCGCGGGCTCCCGTTTTGCCCCATGCACGGTCGCGAATCAGCATCAGTACCACCACCGATGTCAACATCGTCGATGCCGGCACGTAGAAAATTCCGATGTCTCCGGAAAACGCAACAATGAACACCCAGAGCAGGATCGTTCCCACAATCAGATTCAACTTGTGCCGGCGTTCAGAATCACCGCTGGGCGGCACTGAGAGTATGGCGCCGAGCGTAATCAAGACTGGGATGAACGCGAATAACAAACCCACGAGGCCATTGGCCTCAGCTATACCGACGAGTCGAATCGTGGCGATTCCTTCGGCGTCGGTTTCGACAATCTCGAACGAAGGCCACAGCGTTAGATACGCAAACGCGGCGATGCTCAATAAAAGCGCAATGACGGCAAATACAAACGTTCGATCTGGCAAGCGGTCCAACAAAGGGAAGCCCTTCTAGACCTTCTCTAGCCCGGCCATGCTGGCCATCAGCATCTTGACGCCTTCTTCGGAGAATGCCACGGTAACTCGCAAATCTCCGTTCACCGGGCGCGAGTTGACCACAACGCCAGAACCGAACTTGCTGTGATTGACGCGTTGACCAGCCTTGAACTGGATCTCGACCGGGAGGTCTTCGATCCCTTGTTCCGTGAACTTCTCGCGTCGCTCCCGGCGTCGTGATGTAGCGAAGCGAGGGCGGTCAATAGCGATGCCCGAACTCGAAGAAAAGGCTATCGGCGTTGGTGCCGATCGGCTTGGATTTCGAGCGTATTCGACCTCTTTAATGTTCTCTTCCGGTATCTCTTTCAGAAACTGGGACGGCACATTCTGGCGGCGGTACAACGAAGATGAGGTAAACAAAGACCAGGTGATGTGCAAATTGCGCTTGGCGCGTGTCATGCCGACGTACATCAGTCGGCGCTCCTCGCCGCATGCCGCTTCGTAGTCGTCTTGGGATTGCACATTCAAAGCCATCGCGTGCGGCAACACGCCTTCGTTCGCACCAGCAATGAATACGGTGTCGAACTCCAGTCCCTTCGCTTGATGCAACGTAATGAGCGTAATTGCACCCGTGGTTTCGCTCGGCGTCGCGATATTCGTCTCGTCGGCACCGACACCCTCGTCCATCGAATCGACGTTTGCGAACAGCGACGTGTGCTCCAGCAAATCAGAAAGAGCTTGACGCGGCTCGATACCATCACCTGAAACCGAATAGTTCTCGGCCAGCAACTCCAACTCTTTCAAGTTTTCATTGCGCTCTAACCTTGTTTCCTCATCCTTGTTAACCCAGTCGCGGTAACCACTGCCCTTCAAAGCAAAGTCGAGAATATCGCTCGGGTAGTGTTTCTCGGAATTCGAGATCAGCATCGCGACAAAATCGGCGAATGATCGAACTTTACCCAATGCCGCTCTGCCCAAACCGAGTTGATGGGATGCAGATGGATCCGAAGCGAGCAATATCGTGTCGAGGAGTGAGACGTTTTTGAAAACGCTGTATTCCTCGAGTTTTCGTAACGTTGCCGGTCCGATACCGCGCGGCGGCACGTTGATGATCCGGCGCAACGAGGTCTCGTCGGACGGATTGACGACGATCCGTAGAAGCGCCAACGCGTCCTTGATCTCGCGACGCTCGTAGAACCTGACACCGCCGATGAGCCGGTACTGCACCCCCCTCCGACTGCATTCCGTTTCAATCGCCCGAGACTGCGCGTTCGTGCGATACAAGACGGCGAAGCGGTCTAGATTGCCGCGTAACTGTGCTTCTTTAGGACCGTCTCCCGCAGTTTTCGGCCTGAGCCGACGTTCAACCGCGTCCAATATCACCGAAGCCTCATGCTCCGGGTGTTCGGTGACCCCGATCTCTACCGGCTCACCCTCCTCGTTGTTGGTGAAGAGAACACGCTCGATGGCGCGTTTGTTGTGTGCGATCAAGCCTGATGCGGCGGCGATGATCGTCTTGGTCGATCGATACGACTCGCTCAACTCGAAGACTTTGCATCCATCCAGCACTTCAGCCAAACGTTCCATATTTTCGGGCTTGGCATTGCGCCATGAGTAGATCGATTGATCGGGGTCTCCCACCACGCATATGTTGCGGTGAATGTCGCCCAGAACTCGAACCAACTCGAACTGCAGCGCGTTCGTATCTTGGAACTCGTCAACCATGATGTGTTGGTAGCGATCTTGCATTCGGTAACGAATATCGGGTTCGCTCATCAATACGCGGTATGGTTTGAGTAAAAGGTCATCAAAATCGACGCCGTTGCCACGCCGCAACGCCGCCTCGTAGTTGGTGTAAATCTCAGCGTGCAACTCGTGGCGATGACCGACCCCAGTGCTGGCGAACTCATCCGCCAACATGTTGTTGTTCTTGGCTTTGCCGATGTCGGCCAGCACCTCGCCGACCTTCGCTTCAACCTCCATGTCGGCCAAGATCAATTTCAACATCCGCTCTTGGTCGTCGCGGTCGTAGATCGTGAAGTCTCGCCCTAACCCGGCCGCGTCGTGGTGGATACGGAGGAAGCGAGCGCCGAAAGAGTGAAAGGTACTGACATTCGTCTCGGCTGCGTTGGGAACGAATTGGCTCGCCAAAGCATCGCATCTCTGGCGCAACTCAGCCGCCGCTTTGTTCGTAAAAGTAACGCCCATCGCCCGCCATGGCGCAACTCCCGTCGCCAGGATGTACGCCATCCGATGCGACATCACGCGCGTTTTTCCGCTGCCCGGTCCAGCGACGATGATCAACGGACCGTCGATGTAAGAAGCCGCGGCGCGCTGCGCGTCAGAGAGTCCTTCGAGAACTGCTTCCGGATTTGTCGTCAGAGTCGTCATTCGATTCGAGTTTTCAGTGTGCCAATAACCAAATGTTAGAACAAGTTTCACATATTCTACGCAACGATCAACGAAGGCGTGAATACGTTCCGCGTAAACGCCATGAAATCACCAGTCACGCGTCAACGGCGACGCGCCAGTCCCTCGAAGTGCGTGAAGCATGCGACGGAGCCGGACGCGTTTTTCCACTCGATCCAACCCCTTGAGATGGTCTCTAGTTCGGATTGGGTCGCCACACCGTATTCAATCGCCTTGACCGCGATTTCAGAATGCAACATTCTCTGCGACCACTGATCGCCCCACCACGTCTTTCCGCCATCGTCGTAAAACGTCCAAGTGCTGGTCGTGATGCGGATGTCGTCCAACAACCCGGTCGATTCCATCCACTCCAGCATGTGCCGACCCGCATGCGGAGTTCCCCCGTTGCGTTTTGCTACCGCGTCATACACCTCTCGAAAATCTCTGAGCGCCGATGAATCCGGATGTGCGGCGAAGGTTCCCCAATCGACCTCCCGCACTCCCACCAATCCGCCTCGCTTGGCCAATTGGGTTGCCGCGCTCAGTGCGCTTACAGGATCCCCAAGATGTTGCAATACCTGGTGCGCATAGACAACATCGAACTGGTTCTTCTCGAGATCGGTGTCGTAGATGTCGTCCACGCGAAACTTCAGACCCGCATGTCCCGATTCTTCGAGGCGCTTAGCCCATTCGTCGCGCAAACCGTCGGAAACGTCGATGCCGAGAACCGACCCTGTCTCGCCTACCGCGTCTGCCAGACCGACGGTAATTGTGCCCGGCCCGCAACCGAAATCGAGCACTGACATCCCGGGTCGCAGATACGGCAAAAGAAAAGCCGCCGCATCGTCTGCGGTGCGTGCCGAATGGGCCGAGATTACAGTGCGATGATGACCATGCAGATACGTCTCACGCGGCATCGACATACTTGCTGCTCCTTCCCAATGGAGGATCAGCGTGTCGGAGGTTGCGCAACGAGGTCCAGAATCGGTTCGATAATCGCCCGTTCGGCGATTAATTCACCCATTCGACTGAGTTTATCCGGGTGAGTGAAACCGGCCGGCGTCAATGCGTCAAGCGCCGCCATCGTGGATTGCGTGTCGTCGTCAACCATAATCAACGGTATGCGTTTAGTTCGGGCTTCGTAGAAGACATAATCGATCGGCTTGTCGCCGCCCGTCAGAACCATCGCTCTAGTGGTCTCGCTTTGCAATGCGGATATCTGCACGTCTGGCCGTCCACCGCGCACGACGACGCAGGTGTTTTCTTGAGAACGGAAATAGAACGGTCCCCAATCGAGGACCAAACCGCCGATCAACACGTTATCGACCAACTCGGTCGTCGTGTTGATGTCGAAAGCCAGCCGCCCTTCTAAATGGGCGATCACCGATTCGACCGTGTTCGCGGCAAGTCGTCGATCCTCCGGTATCCAACCAAAACACCTGAAGCCGTCACTGGAAAGTGAAGCCAGCATTCTCTCAGCATGGACTTCACGATATCGAGGCACCTTGTTCAAAACTATGCCCGACAATCGTGGGCCATATCCTGGCGCTATGGCACCAACATCCTCATCCAATCCGGCGACCAACACAATGTTGGCATCCAACTTCTCCGCCAACGCTACGTCCGCCTCTGGTTCGCCAGTCGATCCCTCGATTATCGATGCCGAACCTGACGATGCATCGATGTCGTCTGATGCGACCAGCTCGACACCGTTGTCTTCCGAGAAAAGCTCGCCGGTATCCACCGACGAAACAACGTCTACTCCGTCATGACGCAATCGGGAAATTATCGCCGCAGCGAACGCCGATTTGCCCGCAGATTCGCTGATTGACGAGATGATGATTGACGGCATATGTGGCACTCAGGCGGTTATCTTTGGGCAGTCATGGAAGCGACTCGATAGCGATATGGATTATACCAGCGGCGCAAAGATAAAATAGTGATTAAGTGCCTAGCCGAGGTAGCTCAGCTGGTAGAGCAATGGACTGAAAATCCATGTGTCGGCGGTTCGAGTCCGCCCCTCGGCACCACGCACCTGCTCCGACATTCCTTCGTCGGCGCGCACTGTCCATCGTCGCGTGTTTTTGGGATTGGGGCAGAAATCATGCCGCCCTGATACCAAACGTCGCAGTGCGATTAATCGGGATACGTCACGCGTCCCAACGGTTTCCGCTGACGAGTCCACAATTCGTGGCAGGTTGGGGCGGTCGGTTAAATTAACATCGTTGACAATCCGTTTGGGGATGGGCTAGGATTTTGCTCATGCGGGTAGACGACAACATGACGAGACTCAGTTCACTCGAAGATGGTCAACAGCGGCTCGAAGGCCGCTTGGGGAAAGTTGAAGATCGGCTGACCGGTATCGAGACCTCGCAGGTCGAGACGAACCAATCGCTCAACAACTTAGAAGCTGGTCAACAACGCTTAGTGACCAGCCAACAACGCTTAGAAGCTGGTCAACAACGCTTAGTGGCCAGCCAACACAGCTTAGTGGCCAGCCAACAAAGCTTAGAAGCAGGTCAACAGCGCTTAGATAACGGGCAACAACAAACGACCAAGCGTCTCGAAAACCTTGAGTCAGGTCAAGCAGAGATACTTCGAGAATTACGAAACCTCAATCGTCAGCAACCTTAGATTGCCCGCTAGACGCAGTCTCGAATAGTTACTCGCTCTCCATCAACCCAACGAGACTAACTAACCGCCTTCACGACTTCCACGTCGGCCCCAACCATCGCTTTAAACCCCCGCGCTCGAACCGAGAGGTCAGCGGCGAATCGACTGACGAATGAAAGCTCGAGGACTGATTGGTCGAGTTTCGTTCTGAATTCCTCGGCGACCACGAGCACGACCGGCGCAATCGTCCGATGCCAGCGGTTCGAGTTCGCCCCTCGGCACCACGCATCTACTCCGACTTTTGGTGCCGAAGGTGGGAGTCGAACCCACACGGGCTAAAGCCCAAAGGTTTTTGAGACCTTCGCGTCTACCATTCCGCCACTTCGGCAATCCAATGCCTTAATTCTAAACTGCGAGACGGAAATGCTCGCCTCGCAAGGCCGTGCGCCCGCCATCAGCGATTGCGATTCGAACCGCTGATGATTAACCTATTTCTAAAGGTTTTCGAAACTCGAATAATGTGATTTCCGATGGCATCAGAAGAACATATCCCGGCAACCAACATGAATAGCGAGTTCCCGCTCCGTCTTGAGCGTCCGATCGTATTCCTCGACATTCAAACCACCGGGCCTGACCACCGAACTGCGCGCATCGTAAAGCTAACCACGCTCCGGGTCGAACCCGACGGCACTGAGCAGTTCCGTTCTCAGCTCATCAACCCAAACTCTCCAATCTCGCCCGGGGCCACCAACTTCCACGGCATTTCGGACGAAGATGTGGCCGATGCCAGACCATTCGCGGTCTACGCAAAGGCGTTGTACGAATACCTGAACGGCTGCGATCTCGCAGGTTTCGGGATACGGCGTTTCCACGTGCGCGTGTTGCGGCAAGAATTTGAATTCGCCGGCTTCGACTTCGAAATAAATGAGCGAGTCATCGTCGATGCTATGGAAATCTACCATCGGCTAGAACCTCGAGATTTCGCGGGCGCATACCGTCGGTTTGTTGGCGGAAAGTTTGTCCGAACCATTGAAGACGAAGTAACCGTAAACGCAATCAAAGCGATCATCCACGGTCAAATGACTCAACACCCGGATCTGCCGGACGACGCAGCTTCCCTGGAACGGTGGGCGACAGGCGAATCGATCGAGCGTCACATCGATGATGAAGGACGTTTCACGCTGTCGGACGAAGGCGACCCATTAATCAACTTTGGACGTTACCGCGGACACACGCTGTATGACCTGAGCGAGACCCATCCCGACTATCTGCGCTGGATCGCCGGCGATGATTCGTTTACCGAACATCAACGGCAAATCGCCGCGGACGCCGCCGAAGGCATCATGCCTGACTTCGATTGATGGATTGTCACGAGTCGTCAAACAATACGTTGAGACAGGGTGAGGGAAGAGAGGATGGAGCGGAAGACGGGATTCGAACCCGCGGCCTTCTCCTTGGCAAGGAGATGCTCTACCACTGAGCTACTTCCGCTCGATAGTTAACGATTATGCATCATCAACGCCGATCGTGCAGACGAGGTCGGGATTAACTCGTTCGGTGCCACACGACCATCAATCGGACATCTTGACCAGCAACTTGCCGAAGTTGGCACCGTTCATCAAGCCGATGAAGGCTCGAGGCGCCCGCTCGAATCCGTCTACGATGTCCTCGCGATACTTCAAAGAACCGTCACGCACCCATGACGCCAATCGTGCACGTGCGACGTCGTGATCGTTTTGGAAATTGAAAACCAAGAAGCCTTCGATCCGCGCCTGTTTCGTGATCAAATTCCACAAATTGCGCGGTGCCATCTCGGGTTCTTCGAGGTTGTACTGCGAGATCTGACCACAGACTAGCACCCGCCCTCGCAAGGCCAAGTTTTCGATGGCCGCATCGGTGACTGTGCCTCCAACGTTGTCGAAATAGATGTCGACTCCATCAGGTGCTGCTTCAGCCAATCGAGCGAACACATCTTCGGTCTTGTAGTTGATAACTGCGTCGTAACCTAACTCTTGAATGCAGTAGTCGGCTTTTTGCTGCGAACCCACAGTTCCAATCACCCGACACCCATTCATCTTCGCGATCTGACCGACAACGGCGCCTACGGCACCCGACGCGGCTGAAACTAAGACGGTGTCCCCAGGACGCGGCCTTCCAACCGCCAAAAGTCCGTGATACGCAGTCAATCCCGGCATACCGGTAACGCCCAAAGCGGTTGAAATCGGCGCCATAGATGGATCCACGACGCGAGCCGTATGCGCAGGAACCACGGCGTACTCTTGCCAACCGATCTGACACGCCACGATATCCCCGACCGCGACATCTTCAGATTGCGAAGCGATCACTCGGCCCACACCTTCACCAACCATCACATCACCGATTCCCACTGGAATCGCGTAAGATCGGCGGTCTCGCAGGCGTCCCCTCATGTACGGGTCGAGAGATAGGTAGAGGGTGCGGACGAGGATCTCGCCGTGCTTGGGGTCTTCGACCTCGGTCTCAGAGATCGCGAAGTCGCTCTCTTTCGGATATCCGTAAGGGCGGTTCGCTATTGTCCAACTGCGATTGACTGATTCGGGCATGGTTAATTCGGCAAATTCCACATTGTTTTGGGTCGAGGTAAGTGTTCCGCGTCAGGATTATTCGTCGGCGTCGGGAACCTGGTCGGACGTCGGCTCGCCACGCGCTCGCGCGCTTCGGCTAGTCCAGTAGTAAAACGGTGCGGCGATCAGAAAAAACGCCACCAGAGCAGCGACACCTGGAACCCAACCTTCAACGCCGGATCCATCCAATGCGCTGTCGAGCCAAGTCTTAAGGCCGGCGCCGACCAAGCCCGCGATGGTCACACCGACGATGATGAATACCCACTCGACGAATTCGTTTGGGATGTGTAATTTGTTCATGCGTAAATGAGGCTCCTGTAACTTGAATCTCATAATAATGCACAGTCCACTCGCCTCCGAAATCATTCCGCATGTGCGTCCAATGCGACCCTCCGATCAATCCACAGGTAGCAATTGGACATGGGAAAATGGCAGAGGTTGTATACTGCGCACAGCAAGTTACGAATCCACCTTCGTTCCACCATGACAACGGCAACAAATCGAACCTTCGCTGACGCATCTCAAAGTACAAGTCGAGTGCTTTCCGACGAGGTCGCATTGCGAGTTGAAGACCTTCACGTCTACTACGAGACGGAGGCGGGCGAGGTAAAAGCTGTAAACGGCGTTTCCTTCGATCTGCGGGCTGGTGAACGGCTCGCCCTCGTCGGCGAATCTGGCAGCGGCAAAAGCACCATGGCTACCGCTCTGATGCGGATGACGCGGCCTCCGGGCAAGATCGTATCCGGCAGCATCACGTTGAGTGGTCGCGATCTTTTGCAGTTGGACGAATACGAGATGCGGCGCGCCAGACTCGCCGAGATCGCACTCGTGCCGCAGGGCGCGATGAACTCGTTGAACCCAGTCATCCGAATCGAGAAACAAATCATCGACGGCATCTTGGACCACATCGTCGAAGATTCAGTTAGAAATTCGGTTGGGTCTGGGCGGTCGGAAGTCATGGAAGCTAACGCCGAAGGCGCACTCCTGCGAAAACCGACCCGTTCGGAGCTACGCGACAAAGTCGCTGACCTGCTCACCAACGTCGGCCTCGCGCCATCGGTCGCAACGATGTATCCACACGAGCTCAGCGGTGGCATGAAACAACGAGCAGTACTCGCAATCGCGACATGCCTCTCGCCAAAAGTGATTTTGGCGGATGAACCAACTAGCGCCCTCGACGTCGTCGTCCAACGCCAGATCATGCAGACGTTGGGGAAACTCCAGTCCGGCATCGACGCAGCCGTTATTCTCGTCGGTCACGATATGGGATTGGTGGCGCAGTTCGCCGACACCATCGGGGTCATGTATGCCGGTCGACTGGTCGAATTGGGACCGGTCGAGGAGATTTTCGAGGACCCTCAACACCCGTACACTAAGCTCCTCATCGAAAGCTTGCCTTCATTCAGCGAAAAGAAGGAGTTCGTTGGAATACCGGGTATGCCCCCTCGTCTCTTGAATCTCCCCTCGGGTTGCGCTTTCTATCCTCGCTGCCCATCGGCAATGGATGTCTGCCTAGACACCGATCCACTCGACATTGCGATCCAAGCGAATTGGCGCGTCGCTTGCCACCTGCACAACGAAACGGGGTCCGATGGCTAACTTACTTGAGCTAGAAAACGTATCCAAGATCTTTGGCGGCGGCTTTTTCAATCGTTCCAACGTCACGATCGCGGTCCAGGACGTTTCATTGTCCATTCCCGAAGACCGACCGACGATTACGGCGATCGCTGGCGAAAGTGGGAGCGGCAAAACCACGCTCGCGCGTCTGCTTCTTGGTGTAGTCCCACCAACTTCCGGTCGGGTGATGTACCAAGGCAAAGAAATCCAAAAGATGGGCTCACGCGAATGGCTGAACTTCCGACGAGAAGTGCAACCGATCTTCCAAGACCCGTTCGAGGCCTACAATCCCTTTTACGCCGTCGATCATGTCCTTCACCGCCCCATTCGGAACTTCAAGCTCGCTTCCAGCAATCAGGAGCGCGACGAACGCATCGCTGAGGCCTTGCGGATGGTCGGATTGCAGCCTGACGAAACGTTGGGACGCTATCCCCATCAGCTAAGCGGCGGGCAACGACAACGCGTGATGGTCGCTCGTGCGCTCCTTCTGCGACCGCGCATCATATTGGCTGATGAACCCGTTTCGATGGTCGACGCTTCCCTGCGGGCAACGATCCTCAGAAGCATTCGAGATCTGAACCGAGATTTCGGCATCTCCGTTATCTACATCACACACGACCTGACCACGGCGTACCAGATGTGCGACAACATCATTGTCATGTATCGCGGATCGGTCGCCGAAGCTGGCAGCGTTGAAGAGGTCATCCAGAACCCGAAACATCCATACACTCAGCTGCTTATCGACTCGGTGCCTCAACCAGATCCCAAAGCCGCGTGGGGAGAGGAAGAAGACGAGTCGGTCGATCGTGCGGACGAAGCCTCAACGATCACCGATCAATGCAAATTTGCGTCGAGGTGCAAGTTCGCATTCGAGCGATGCACCGTCTCGGCACCACCGCTCCACGCCATCGGCCCGCAACAGTTGGCGAGTTGCTTCCTGTACTCAGACATGCCTGCAGTAGATAACGCGGACCTCGGTCAAGCATTCGAATATCCCGAATTCGAATCCGCTGCTACCGCAAACTGAGGCGCATTCGCGCACCTATCTAGCTGGCTCTTCGATCTCGACGTCCTGGCCTGTTTCGACGTCTTCGACGATTTGCACCACGCCGCTTGGCCACTGAACTTCAATTCGTTCAACATTCGTCGCAGATCCGACCCCAAAGTGCAGGTCGATGCAGTTCATACTCAAGAATGACGAACTACCCAGCACATCTTGAACCTGCGTCGTCAATTCACCCGATCCACCTACATCCGCCGTAACCTTCACGCGTGCACCGATGCCATCGGCGTTACTTCCAGTCCCATCGATCGCCTGACGGCCGGTCAGCTTAATCGAGAGCCAGTTACCTTCGCTCGCGTTACTCATCCACAGAAATAACGGACCGCGGAAGAAGTCGATCGTTTTGTCCGAAACAAAGACCGGGCCGTTGCTGTTCGTCCCCAACAGGTCGACCGTCCCGTCGCCATTCAGATCGCACTTGGCCAGTCCCTTGCCGTTTTCGTGGAACCTGCGGTCCATACGTTGGCGGTCGGGGTCAAATTCCGGGTCGCTCGGATCCAACACACCGTAGTTGACGCCTTGGATGTCGAGCAACTGCGCCTCGACTGTAATGTCTTCGAACTGCCCTTCGCCATCGCCGCGCAACATCCGACCTGAACCTGTGTACTTGAATCCGTTCGGACCTTCACCTTTGCCACCCATCGCGCCCAACCAATAGAGGTCCTGGTCGCCATCGTTCTCGTAATCGAAGAATGCTGTGCCGAACCCGAAATCGTAGGCCGCCAATCCTGATGGTTGTTCAACATCGGCCCAGACATCGAGAACGTTCGCTGGATCGAGCGATTCAGGCGGGAATGCCTGGCTCGTGGCGACACCCGTCTCCGGTGCAACGTTCTTGAAATCGCCGATCATTCCAATCTCTGCGTCTTCTTTGTAGCCGTCGTTTCGGAGCAAGAAGTGGTAACAGGTGCCCCAACCGTACGCGTGGCTGTAGGCGCAATCACCCGAGGGAACCGGTGGGACATCGTAAAGCAAGAAGTGATAACCGATATTTGTGACGAATATGTCGAGGTCTTCATCGGAGTCGTAGTCCCCAAGGGCGAATCCCATCCACGCTCCGACACTGTCCACGCCCATCTCTTCACCGATCGAAACGAATGCGACATCATCGTCGTTCGTGTCGTTGCGATAGACCTTCAGCGTATCACCGTCGTCCGCCAACCAGAGATCGACGTCGCCATCCGAATCGTGGTCGAAGAACAATGAAGCCAACGTCTGCCCGGTCGGATCACCGATACGATTTCCGTTGGCATCCTTAAGCGACGCATCGTATCCCATCGTCATCTCGCCTGTGTCAGGATCCTCCCATTCCATCGGTTCCCCGTTGGGACTCAACATCTTGATCGGAGGGCTTATCAATCCGGCAGATTCAGTCACATCGTTAAACGTCAGATCGCCGTTATTGATGTATAGCCGGTTGTAGTGACCATGGTGCCTCGGATCATCGAAACGAATGAAATCTTGATCCAAACGGTTGCCCACGAAAACATCCGTCCATCCGTCGTTATTCACGTCGCCGCAGGCGATCGTTATCGCCGATTGCACGTTTATCGCATCTCCGAAGGCCGCGTCGGTGATGTCTTCGAAACGTTCTCCGCCGACGTTTCGCAGCAACCGATCCTTGATGGCGTTCGTCAATGCATCATCGCCAACAGCCGACCGGTAATCAAGTTCATCACCTATCAGTCCGTAACCGGCCACATAGAGGTCCTGATACCCGTCGTTGTCGAAATCACAGGCGGCTACTGCGGTGCTATTGGACAGTGACAGGTCGGCGCCCAACTCCACAGCGACCTCAGTGAAGACGTTGTTTCGATCATTGCGGAATAGCAGATTGGGGCCGCCCGGCGACTCAGGGAACTCAGAATCCGAGTTGGCCTGAGTGACGTAGAAATCCATGTCACCATCGCGGTCGAAATCGAAGAAGGCGGAACCTGGGTGCCAGTTATTCACAAACGCATTGTCTCCCAAAGCGTCGCGCGCGATGTTGGTAAACGGCATCACCGGTTCCATGCCCGGCACCACAACCGGCTCGACACTCGGCGTCGCGGTTGGTACCGGGACTGGCGTTTCGGGCACCGTGGTCGGGAGCGATTCCCGCATCGCGGTGGGCGGCGCGGCCGTAGGCACCGGATCTTCCGATGTTTGGCACGCACCCACCAACATCGCTACCGCGGGGACAATCAAGATAAGAGTGATTCGCATGGGTTTAGATGCTAATTTCTGCCGCGCAGGTTGCGATGCCTCTGGCGTCACTTTTCCGTAACATTGCCAGAGTTCCGCCAGAGTTCCAATAAAAAAGCGGGTTGCGATCGTTTGACCGCAACCCGCTCGGACGATGCATCGGCGTCGTTCGCGCCGTCGCCTCCGTCCCGTCTATTCCGTCGGTTCCAGATTCATTGTGATCAGGTACCAACCGGTCCACGGCGGATATGGTGCCGCGTACGGGTCTTCGACGCCCGGCCAGCCGGTCCAGTATCGCGTGTTGTGAACGATCACGTGCAACTCTTCCGCGATGTGGATGACAGGCATGTCACGAAGGAATAGTTCGAACGCCTGCCGCGTCAATTCGACGTAACGCGGATCGTCAGGTGAGTGGAGCATCGCTTCCATCTCGTCCAGGATTGCGTCCATTTCTGGATTCTCGTAGCGCCCGCCTTGGACAGCGCCGGCGTAGTTCTCGCCCGGAGGCGCAGAGTTCTTCGAGTGGTAAGACTTGAACGTCGTGTACGGTTCAGTAATCGAACCACATTGGACCCACACTACCTCGGTTTCGCCCATGCGCAACCGGTCCCCGATCGTCGCCGGTTCGCCTTGCTTGAAGGTTGCGTCAAATCCGCCCTCCTGCAATTGGCTCTCAAGGAACGGGCCTTGAGGTCGTAGCCAAGAGGGGATCTCTAACGTGATCTCAACTCGCTCACCATCCTTCGTCCAGAACCCTTCGGAATCTTTGGAATAACCCGAAGCTGTCATTCGCGATTCAACTTTTGCCGGGTCCGGATCGTTGGGGTTGTACTTGTCGATAATGTCTTGCACCAGCGGCAAATACTGCTTGACACCGTACGACGAAATTGGCACCACCACAGGCGGTACTCCACCCTCGTACGCAATCCCGGTGATCTCACCACGGTCGATGGCGTGGTTGATCGCCCAACGGACGTTTACGTCGCTAAAGTGCTTCTTCTGGTTGTTGAGGATCAATACGAAGTTGCAGCCGTCGGCGGCGCCCCATACCGGCCCTTCGAAGTTCCACGACCTTAGAGATTCGTTGAAGCCTTTCGCAGCTTCAAACGTGCCTTTCAATAGCGGCACACCAGCGTCCGTCTGGTTGTTGATGTAGAGCTGTCCTGCGACATCATCGTTGGCGATCGGGATGTACTTCAGCCGCTCAACCTTCGGTAGATCGTGGAACCCGATCTCAGCGCCCCACCAATCGTCCCGGCGATCATAAAGCTGCACTTCCGGAGTGGACAGCACCAACTTGAACGCACCTGTACCCAGCGGCCAGCCCTTGTCGGGATCGTAGTTGTTGAACGTCAGAGGATCTTCGTTCTCCCACACATGCTTCGGCACGATTGCGGTGTGGTTCTCGTGCCCGAATCCAAACTGCTCTTGGAAAAAGCGCGGGTCGGGTCGAGTCAGCTTCATCGTGAAGTTGTAGTCATCGTGAACCGTGACGCTCTCGATTTTGTCGGCCCACAGGTTTGAACGCGCAAGTTCAGGAGATGACGCGATCACCATATCCACCGTGAATTTGACGTCATGCGCAGTAAACGGTACGCCATCTGACCACTTGGCCCCTTCACGCACCTTGACATCGATCTCATCTAACGTGTCGTTGTACTCGAAAGTTTCGCCAAGCCAAGGAACGATCTGACCATCGTTCAAGTTCGTGTAAAACAGGTACTCGACGAGGCCTTTCTCAGAGGCGTGGCGGGCGTGGGAGTTACCTGGCAACCACCAGTTGAAGTTTTCGACGTTATCGTGCTGTGTCCGATACGAACCGCTCCAGTGGGTGAAAACCACCGTTCGATTGCGCGGAACATCCTTAATCGCACTGGGGTCTGGGGTAGCCGTAACTTCCCTCTCGACAACGACCTGCTTTTCGACCTCGACCGTCTGCACCACCGTCTCGCCTTGAACGACGACCTCTTTCTCAACCTCGACGGTAACGGGTACCTCGACCGCAACTTCTTCCTTGACCACGACCGTTTGCACCACCGTCTCCGTGCCGCCACAGGCCCCAATCGCGGCTAACGCGACCAGGATCGCGACAGACGGCAATACAACCTTCAGAATCCATTTCTTTGAACGCATGATTCTTGGGGACCTCCTTAGCCCTCCGCCGACTCAATACATTGACGCTGGGGCGTGACGATTAAACGTCGAGTCCAACGACAGATAAACCATAACGCAAATTCGAAACCACCGTAGTTTTGTTGATTCCCGACGCGCCCGGTTTCAGTTGTTTATTGGTCGGTGCATCCATAAAGAAAAGCGGGTTGCAGTCTCATGACTGCAACCCGCTCCTCGGTAATTTCGACCGCTCATGCAACCGTCATTTACTCGCCTCTATTGGGTCGGTTCCAAGTTGAGCGTGATCAAGTACCAACCATTCCACGGCGGATAAGGCGCGACGTACGGGTCTTCAACGCCAGGCCAGCCAGTCCACCAGTGCGTGTTGTGCACAATCACGTGCAACTCTTCTGCGATGTGGATTACAGGCATGTCACGCAGGAAAAGCTCCAATGCGCCGCGTGCTAATTCCACGTATCGCGGGTCATCCGGCGAGTGCAGCATCGCTTCCATCTCGTCCAAGATCGCGTCCATCTCGGGGTTCTCGTAGCGACCACCCTGGACTGCGCCTTGGTAGTTTTCGCCCGGAGGCGCCGAGTTCTTGGAGTGGTAGGACTTGAACGTGTCGTACGGCTCGTTGATCGATCCGCACTGCACCCAAACAACTTCAGTTTCGCCCATGCGTAAGCGGTCACCAATGGTTGCTGGCTCGCCCTGCTTGAAGATGGCGTCGAAACCACCGGCTTGGAGTTGTTTCTCAAGGAACGGACCTTGTGGCCTCATCCAAGACGGGATCTCAAGCGTGATCTCCACGCGGTCGCCGTCCTTCGTCCAAAATCCTTCTGAATCCTTGGAATACCCCGCCGTAGTCATGCGCTCATCAACCTTCTCAAGGCTGTGGTTGCCAGCGTCGTACTTGTCCAAGATGTCTTGCATCAATGGGAGGTATTGCTTGACACCGTATGACGAGATCGGAACCACTACCGACGGCACGCCGCCTTCGTATGCGAGACCTGTAATTTCATCTCGGTTAACCGCGTGGTTTATCGCCCACCGAACATCGGCGCTCGAGAAATGCTCCTTCTGGTTGTTCAGAATCAGCACGAAATTACAGCCGTCTGGAGCGCCCCAGACCGGGCCCTCGAAGTTCCATGACCTCAAGGCGTCGTTAAAGCCCTTCGCAGCTTCGAACGTACCTTTCAGCAACGGCGGTCCAACATCAAGTTGGTTGTTGATGTAAAGCTGACCCGCGATGTCGTCATTCGCCACCGGAATGTAGTTGATTCGCTCAACCTTCGGAGCGTCATGGAAGCCAATCTCGGTCGCCCACCAGTCGTCACGTCGGTCGTAGATCTGGACTTCTGGTGTCGAAAGCGAGAGCTTGTATGCGCCAGTGCCCAACGGCCAACCCTTTGACGGATCGTAGTTGTTGAACGTGAGCGGGTCCTCGTTCTCCCAAACGTGCTTCGGAACAATCGGGGTGTGGTTTTCCCAACCAAATCCGAATTGGACTTGGAAGAAGCGCGGGTCAGGCCGGTTCAAGTTGATCGTCAGGTTGTAGTCGTCGTGAACTTCTACGCTGCCGATCATGTCCGCCCAAAGCGATGACCTGTTCAGGTCAGGAGCGTTGCCCACGACCATGTCGATCGTGAACTTGACGTCGTGAGCCGTGAACGCTACGCCGTCTGACCATTTGGCGCCTTCGCGGATCTTGACATCGATCGAATCGAGAGAATCGTTGTACTCAAACGACTCTCCGAGCCATGGGATGATGTTGCCTTCGTTCAAGTTCGTGTAGAAGAGATATTCGATGAGACCCTTCTCCGAAGCGTGGCGGGCGTGGGAGTTGCCGGGCAACCACCAGTTGAAGTTTTCTACGTTGTCGTGTTGCGTTCGATAGGAGTCGCTCCAGTGAGTGATCACAAGCGTCCGGTTTCTCGGAACGTCCTTCAGAGCCCCGGGGTCCGGAGTCGCAGTAACTTGCTTCTCGACGACCACCTGTTTCTCGACCTCAACGGTCTGCACAACTGTCTCGCCTTGAACGATGACTTCTCTCTCGACCTCAACCGTGACCGGCACTTCGACGGCCACCTCTTCCTTGACAACTACAGTCTGGACAACCGTTTCGGTTCCCCCACAAGCCGCCAAGGCCGTTAAGGCGATCATTGATGCGACCGCTACCATCACTGCCAGCGGACTCAGCCTCTTTAATCGCATGTTCTCATTGACCTCCCAATGAATCGTTTTACGACATCGTCTACTCGGACATCTTTTTTGACGGAATCCACAACTCTTTGATGAGCAACCAGAAACCGCCGCGTCTAGATAATCTCTAAGCGACGCGCTAAACGTTATCGGAATTCAAGCACGTTGTCAACCGACGTTTGCGCCGCTGGAGTCTTGACTAATCTTGTCAATCCGTTTAAGTTAACGTCAGCGTTTTCGAATAATCGAGAGAGCAAGATGGCTGTCGCCCGATTGTCACTTCAAGGACGACATCCAACAGTCGCAACATGAACCCTGCATACTTGGTCCGCAGACTTGGGCTTTTCGTGCTAACTGTCGCGGTCGGTGTCACCGCCGTTTTCCTACTCACGCGCCTAGCGCCAGGCGATCCCATCGAGGCCAAAGCCATCGCTCTCGAGGCCCAAGCTGGAAACTCCGGCGGCGACATCGGTCCGATTGTCGAGGCATACCGTGAAAAGTTCCAACTCGACGGACCGTTGCACATCCAATACCTCACGTATCTCACGAACCTCTTAAGAGGCGATATGGGATACTCGATGACGAACTATCCGGCGACCGTCCGGGACAAGATCTCGGCCGCAATGCCTTGGTCAATTGGCTTGGCAACTGTTACGACCGTCGTGGCGATGCTGTTCGGATCGTTGGTGGGCGCGTTGATTGCATGGCGGAGATCGTTGCTGGTGGTACAGGCGACATTGCCTGTTTTGATGGTCACCGCTGCAGTACCGTTTTTCCTCTTCGGGTTGGTTCTCCAATTCTTCCTGGGAGTTCATTGGAAGGTTTTGCCTACGGCGTTCGGCGTCGATCCAGGCTTCATAGTCGGTTGGAACGTAGAGACGCTGTGGCAATTGACCAAGCATGCGGTCCTTCCCGCCACCTCGGTCATCGTCGCTAGCACCGGGCTATGGGGGCTCGGGATGCGCGCGATGATGGTTACAACTGCCGGCGAAGATTACATGGTGCTAGCCGACGCGAAAGGCTTAAAAGAACGACGTATATTCCTCGTTTATGCCGTACGCAACATCCTATTGCCTCAAACCACGAGCTTTGCCCTCTCGCTAGCCAGCGTTGTGGGCGGGCTTCTGCTCGTTGAAATCGTCTTCAACTACCCGGGGATCGGCCTCCTGCTCAGGAACGCCATTGGCGAGAGTGATTACTTCATGATCCAAGGTGTGACGCTCATCACAATCTTCGCCGTAGCCTTGGCACTGTTTGTCATGGACTTGCTCTATCCTTTAATCGACCCTAGGATTTCGTACGATCGAACATGACAATCGGACCGACAACCGAACCTGCCGCTGTTGCCACCGGCGATAGCGCGTCAATTGCGTCAGGCACCGCCAGCGTCGCAACCCGGACGTACAGGTTCTTCCGTTACAACATGAAGATCACGATCGGGTTGTTCCTCGTATCGATCATCGTTGGATTCGGGTACATCGGCCCATTTTTCGTCGACCTCGAACTCGCCGAAGTCGGTATGGTCCTCCCGCCTGGCCAAGCACCGTCCGCCGAGCACTGGCTTGGCGTCGATGCCAATGGCCGAGATATGCTCGCATGGCTCATTGATGCCACACCCGACTCTCTGAAAGTTGGTGTCATGGCAGGTGCGCTTGGTGTCATAATCGGCGCTTCTGTGGGATTCGTCGCGGGTTACTACGGTGGATGGATAGATACCGTCCTACGGACCGTCACCGACATCTGGTTGGCGATTCCAGGCCTCCTAGTCTTGATTGTTTTGGCCAGCATGGTGGATGTGTTGACCCTTGAACAGATGGCCCTTGTGATCGCGCTCTTCGCTTGGATGGGTGCCGCCCGAGTGATTCGCGCGCAAGTTTTGACGCTGAGAGAACGTCAATATGTCGAGATCGCCAGAATGTCTGGTGAAAACGGCATGTACATCGTCTTTCTTGAGCTAATGCCCAACTTGATGCCGTTCCTCCTCGCGGCGTTCGTCGGTTCGCTTATAGGATCGATATTGGCGGCCATCGGATTGGAATTCCTAGGGCTCGGCGCCACTCACATTTCGACGCTCGGAAACATCCTCTACTGGCAGAACTTCTACAACGCCGTCATCAGAGGGATGTGGTGGTGGTGGGGTTCGCCCATCGTCATCTTCGTCGTCCTTTTCGCGGGTCTTTTCATCGCCTCAATCGGCCTCGACGAGTGGGCGAACCCGCGGCTGAAAGAACGCTCATAGGCCGTCGACCTCCAGCGTCATTCCGCCGAATGCTGGAATCCATCGGGCCGACATGACTAAGGACTCCCGAATTGAAGATCACTGATGTTCGGTTGTCGGTATTCCAATTGCCGACTCAGACGCCGTTCTTCAATCTGGCGCGCGCAACTCTCGGCAATCGCGAAGTTTGGCGATCCGTCCCGACTACGCCCTATCCCACCGAGTATCACGTCCTGCATGTCAACACCGATGAAGGAGTAGAGGGCGTCTGCACAGTCGGCGACGCACGTTATACCACGATGCGGATGATCGATCTCGAACATCTCCGTCACCTCGCCATCGGTGAAGACCCACTCAACCGAAATCGACTGGAATCGAAACTCCGCACCGCCACACGGCACATCTTCACAATGCCCGGTTGGTACGGTGCATTCGACAACTGCCTTTGGGACATCGCGGGCAAAGCGGAAAATAAACCCGTGCACCAACTCATCGGAACCGCCCGCGACTCCGCGCCCGCCTACTACAACTACCGCGGCGGTGGGACCTTGGAAGCAGCGATCGAAGACATCGAACACGCCATCTCTATCGGTTTCAGCGCCGTCAAAGACCACTTATCTTGGCCAGTGGACAAGAACACCTACTGGTTCGGTGAAGTCCGGCGTGCGTGCGGAGACGATATCGACATCATGCACGACGCGGCTGGAGCAAAGTACGACCTCGACGACGCGATCAAAGCTGGCCATGCTCTAGAAAGCCACGGATATCGCTGGTTCGAAGAGGCCATCCCCGATCGCGACTTCAATGGTCTGCGGAAACTCTGCGAAGAACTCGAAATCCCGGTGATGGCGCTAGAAACGTTGATGCACGAGCCTGAAATCTCGAAAACCTGGCTCGAACAAGGCGCATGCGACCTCGTCAGAGCACACGCAAGGCACGGCACCACAACCCTATTGGACCTCGCCAAACACGCGGCCGAACACGGCACAAACGTCGAACTCAACGGCCCCGGCGGCCTCTTCGGCCTCGTTCACACCCACCTAACCTGCGCAATCCCCAACACCACTTACTACGAATACTTCCCCGGCGGATCCCGCGACGAACTAGGCCGCGAAATCGGCCTACTAAACCCGCCTATCCCACGAAACGGAAAGGTCACACCACCCAACCGACCCGGCTGGGGAGCCGTGTGGGACTGGCAATATTTCAACTCGGTACGGTTTGCTGAGCTTTGATGCCGTATCGCGTCACGTCCGACAAACTGTGGTATAAATCCATTCACGTATCGGCATTCTTATAGTCTCGCCGTCGAATGAGTTCGAATTTTCGGCGTTTGGCGAACAAGAACCCGTCCGAGTTTCTTCTAGGAGGAGAACATGATGTCATTTAACCGACGAAGGCGTTGGGCGGCACTAATCTTACTGCCGCTGTTACTCGCCGTACCTCTCGTCGTAGCCTGCGGCGAAACCGTCACGGAGACCGTCATCCAAACCGTCGTCGTTGAGAAAGAGGTTGTCGTCGAAAAAGAAGGCGAAACCGTAATTCAAACCGTCGTCGTCGAGAAGGAAGTACCAGTTGAGGTAGTCCAGACCGTCGTCGTCGAGAAGGAAGTCCAGATTGCGGGCGAAACCGTTGTCCAGACTGTCGTCGTCGAACGCGAAGTCGTCGTCGAGAAGGAAGTTCAGATTGCGGGTGAAACCGTTGTCCAGACTGTTGTCGTCGAAAAAGAGGTTGAGGTCGAGGTACCTGTCGTCCAGACGGTTATCGTCGAGAAAGAAGCCGCGGCCGCACCTGGCGATCTAGTTACCGGTAACCCGCAAGGAACTGTCATAATTGCCGAAAGCGGCGTAGGCGTCCCGGTCGGGTATCCCGAACAGTGCGTTCCGGGTTGCGGTAATCAGAAATTCCGCATGGGCGGGTACGAGACGCTGTTGTGGCTTGACTCCAGCGCGAACGCGGTGCCTAGATTGGCCACCGCGTGGACCGTCGCTGACGATCAGTCGTGGGTCGATTTCGACATCCGTCGCGGCGTCGAATTTCACGGTGGCTATGGCGAAATGACCGCCGAAGACGTGGCATGGAGCTTCAACAACGCCAACCCGAACACGAACCCTGACTCCCGGCACGACCAAGCCGGCGACTTCCGCGCCATGACCAAAGAGTTCGAGGTCATCGACCCGGGCAAAGTGCGTATGCACGTCAACCAGTGGGGAGTCGGAGTTCTCCGGCGTAACTTGAGCCCTTACTGGCAGAGCATGGGTGTCCATAGCAAGAAGGTATTTGATGAGCACGGTCCCGAAGGGATGGTTGATATCTTCGTCGGAACGGGCCCATTCGTATATGAGACCTGGTCTTCTGACGACCGCGCCGTCTTGAACTCACTAAGCGCACATTGGCGCAAGGTGCCAGAGATGGCCCGCATCGAGATTCTCGCAGTGCCAGAGGCTGCGGTGCGCAAGACCATGCTCGAAACCGGTCAGGCTCATGTCGCGAATATCTCGCTAAAAGATATTCCGAGTCTCACGGAACAAGGATTCATTGCCCAGCCGACTGCTGCGAGGATGAACGGACTTTACTTCGGCGGTAACTATTGGCAGACCAACCACTTCGTTGAAGGATGGGAACTCGACCGCATGGGTTACGACACTTCCCTACCTTGGGTCGGTGAATACGGAAACGACGCATCGATGGAATCCGCACTCAAAGTTCGACAAGCGATTGCACACGCCGTCGACCGCGAGGGAATCAACGCTGCGATCCTCGACGGTCTAGGTTGGGTCAACCACATCACCAACCTGTCGGTCAACTCCGACACTTGGGCTCAAAACGCAGAGTCGCACGGTTGGGCATACAGTTTCGACCGCGACAAGGCCAAGCAGTTGATGGAAGAAGCTGGTTGGGGCGACGGGTTTGAAGTAACCGTTTGGACCGGCGCAGGCACTCACCAAGAGATCGTCGAAGCGCTGGCGGCGGAATGGCTCGCCACGCTGAACATCAGGGTGAACCTCGACCTTTCTCCATACTCGGAACACCGCCCGAACCTGGTTAACCTGTCATTCAATCAGATCCAGTACCGGACTTGTGGTGACAGCTTCTCGGCTTTGAGCGTAGACCTGCCGAAATCCAACGAATCGACTTCGCACAAGTTCGGAGGCACGATCTGCGCCGGAAGCATCTTGCCCAGGTGGGACGAGATATTCGACGAGATGAAGGATGAACTCGACCGCCGCAGACGTATTGAACTGGCGATCGAACACTACGACTACTCTCGAGAGGTGTCGATCAACGTCGGCGTGAACGAGCAACCGGCGTTTAACACCTACGATGGCGAGAAGATCAGGGCGTGGCCGATACCGCCTCAGATGTGTATCGGCGGTTGCACATGGTTCAACCTCGAAGAGGTCGATTGGCAACCATAGACGACACCGTCTGAAAAGAGACGCTGGGTCACCCCAGCCCGGCGTCTCGTTGGCGTGCCTGCACCCCTCCCTCCGATACCAATCCGGCACTAGAGGGAGCGCAGGCACAGCCCCTTCATTGAACAATGCGTAGTTTCCTCGCACGCCGCGTACTCTACGGCGTCATCGCGATCCTCGGCGCCCTACTCGTCATATTTGTGCTCTCGCGCTTGTCGGGCGATCCATTAGACCTGTATCTCGACGAATATGGCGGTGCGCTCGCAGAAGAGACTCGCGAACGATTTAGAAAGGAACTCGCTCTCGACCAACCAGTCGTCTTTCAGTACGTAATTTGGGTAGGCAGATATCTCCGGGGCCAATTCGGCGACAGTCTGATTCACCAAAGGCCCGTCATCACCGTAGTCCAAGAAAGGTTTTGGACCTCGATCCAACTCGGCATAATCGCATGGACATTCGGGACCTTACTTGGCGTTCCGTTAGGCATCGTCTCAGCAGTGCAACGCGGTCGACCACTTGACTACGTCGCACGCGGCATCGCGTTGGTTGGTCAAGCCGCGCCCGTCTTCTGGGTCGGTATTATGGCCATCCTTATCTTTTCGGGCGAGCTCGAATGGTTGCCATCAGGCACACGCGGCGACGGGTTCGCGATTCGGAACTACATACTGCCGTCGATCGTCCTCGGGTGGTTACCGGCAGCTGCGTATCTCCGTCTAACCCGTTCATCGATGCTGGAGGTCTTGGAGTCGGAGTACGTCAAATTTGCGAGAGCCAAGGGCGTGGAGTCCAGCACGGTGATCTGGAAACATGCCTTCCGAAACGCAGTGATTCCGCCCCTCACGATTTCCGGATTGATCTTGGTCGGTTTCATCAACGGTACGACCGTCGTAGAAACTGTATTCTCGTGGCCCGGCCTCGGTCGCGTAGCGGTTCAGGCGGTGCAGGGAAACGATTTCCCTCTCATATCAGCCATTACATTCCTGACCGTCGTCTTGTACGTTGTGGTTGTGTTGACGATGGACATCCTGTATGCGATTTTGGACCCAAGGATTCGCTACGCGTAACAGATAGACATGGCAACGGAAACTAGACCACAAAGCGTCAGCGACGCCGTCTCAGCACCGACTAGGGTTAACCAGCGACATTCGCTAGGTTGGTTGGGTTACAGCTTCTACATCATTCGTCGGTGGCCGATAGTCCCGGCGCTGATCATCCTGACGTTGATCGTATTCGCTCTATTTGCAGAACAGATCGCGCCGCACGATCCACTAGCATATGTTGCACTAACCGACCGCAACACCTCACCATTCTCAACCGGTGGATCTGGCCAGTTCTACATTCTCGGTACAGACAATATAGCCCGCGACGTACTGAGCCGAATCATTCACGGTGCACGGATCTCCGCATTGGTGGTTTTTGTATCCATTACGGTCGGCGTAACCGTAGGTACGGCTTGCGGTTTGGTTGCCGGATATTTCGGGCGCCACATCGACGAGGTGATAATGCGCATTGTTGACGTGTGGGCGGCACTGCCATTCATCATGCTCGCCCTGATCGTAGTAAGCATCTTCGGGCAAGACCTCAGAATCCTGATCGCTCTGCTCGCCTTGATATCTTGGCCGGGTGCTGTGCGCCTAGTCAGGGCGCAGACGCTGAGCCTCCGCGAATCGGATTACGTGCAGTTCGCGCGCGTCGCCGGTGCTTCGTCGAGCCGAATACTCCTTCGCCACATCCTCCCCGGGGTCATTAACATCGTCGTCGTCAGCGCCACGCTAGGTGTCGGTGGCATCATTCTTACCGAAGCAACATTGAGCTATCTTGGGGTCGGCATCCCCCCGCCCGCACCGGCTTGGGGCGCGATGGTAGCCAGCGGACGCGAGTACATCGGCGATGCTTGGTGGGTATCCGCTATCCCAGGGATGGCCATCTTCCTAGTGGTGATGGCGGGGAACTTCCTAGGCGACTGGATGCGCGACCGGTGGGATCCTAATTTGCGACAGTTGGATTAGGATGTCTTAAGCAGCTTTCTGAAAATCAGCTCGCGGACGCGTGTTACATCCGCCCTGGATGATATGAAATCATTCGGTAGACCATGAATCCCAACATCGCTTGTCCGGCGATGACCGAGACTCAACACTGTTCTGCAACCAGACAGGGAGAGAAATGAAACACGGACTGCCAAAGCGATGTAGCTACGACGAATTGGGCGGCATTTGCAATGTCCCAATCGCCGACAACGCGGAATTCTGCGAAAATCACGTCCAAAAAAGCCGGGAAAACACGCATTGGTGTGTCGCTGTCACAGTGGTCGCAATCCTGTTTCTGGGATTTGTAATGTTCGCTATGTGCAGCACCCCTTAGGGAGAACTCAACGCGTCACTCTCCTCGACCCCGCCGAACACGTTGCAGAAAACGGCGAGAATGCCGAACTCAACGGACTTGGCGGGCCATTCGGGCTTGTTTTTATCGCGGTTTTCTCGCCATCCAGTTACGAAAGATATTGCCCCCAGTAGCTCAACGCGGTCGAAAGAGCCACCTCGATCCATTCATTGAATGCGTTGGCCTCGGTCTTTTCGTTGTAATCTGCCGTGAAGGTAAAGGATTCAGGCGAACAGGTTTTCAGGTCGGTGGAGATTGCCTCTGCGGATTCACCGTCCTCTCCCTCGGTGGCTCGGTCAATCTGAACAAAAGCGTTCGCTGCCATGATGCCAGTCAACTGACGCCCTACGTGATGCAATGAAATGACGAATATCATCCGCGGCACAGTTGAACCGTATTCTGGATTGATGGATAATCGGACGAGATATTTGTTTTCATTGAAGTTAACCCAATAACCGAGTTTTTTGGCGGTTTCGGTTATCTGGTACCGGTACCAATGTTCCTTCTCGTTGTCTGGGCCACCCCATTCAGAGACACACTTGATTGCCAATCCCGTTGCTTCAAGTTGCTTCTGGATCTCATCGCCTCGTTCTTCGAGGTACTCGTTGGTCGAATCTCTCAACTTTGAAGCCACATTATTCACGGTACGGAGTTCAACCTGTTCGCTTTCAAGCCGTTGTGCTGCAAGACGTGAGACTTGATTGAGAACTTGGGTGAATACTTGGGTGGTCGGTACGGTTGACTCTTCGCCCAACGCCTTTACGATGATTTGGCGTTCCAAACCCACAATGAATTTCACGAAAGTGTTGAGATTTCCGGCGTCTGCGATTTCAAGTGCGTCGATGTACTCATCCTTGTGGTCACGTGAGATCACTACCGGCAAGTAATCATCACGTGCCAGATGCCAAGTCAGAAGGGCGCGTGCAACCCGACCGTTCCCATCTTCAAACGGGTGTATCTGAGTGAATCGATGATGTAGCCATGCGGCGACGGAGAGCGGATGAAAACGACTCGCGTTCGAATCGTATTCGTCGTAAAACTTGATGAAATTGTCCAGTTCGCTTTCCACGTGTTCCGGTGGGCAGTACTCGTGAATTCTTCCATCGTGTCTTTTCGGACTGTTTGGTGCTAGTTTGAAAGCGCCATGGTGCAACTCCAACTCGATGCGGCGTTTTGTGATCGGGTCGTACGCAAAGTAGTATTTTTGGTTGCGCAAAAGAAGTTGGTGAAGTTCTTTGATGTAGAACTTGCTTAACGGTCTCTGCCGACGTATGGAATCCGTCACGAATTTGGCTGCGTCTTGATGATCTTGTAGAACCTTTAAAACGTCATGCGGTGACTTGTCCGGTCCGGCCGACGGGATTAAGTCAATGGATAATCCATATTCGACCAAAGCTTCAGTGGTACCGCGGTCAATGTCATACAGGCCTTCGATGATTCCGGTCTCGATCGCCCAGTGCCGATATATCTTTTCGAGGAATGCTTCGTAGATATCTGGGGTAGCTCTTTCTCGCCGTCGCCTGAGGTCGAGCCACCTCTTTTGATGTGAATCTATTTCGCGGAAGTCGATAGATAGAGACTCGGTTTCGAGACCGGTTAAATGACGCCACGTATGGAATGGCGTGCTGAATACTGCGCTCTTGGAATCCGCGGATCTTTGCTCACGCTCTTGTTGGTCGTCGTTCATTCCGTGTACGAACTGTCTTCCCACTTTACTTAATCCAGATAATCCATCTCAGGCCGCAAGTCCCAACGGATAGCGTCAGGCGGATCGACGTTTTTCGCCCACGCCTCCATCAGCTCCTGCTCGCGTTTCAGAATCCTCATTCGCTCGGCGATGTGATCCGGGTCCCAGCTGTCCAACACGCGATCTATCATCTCTTCCCGCACACCCTTGCAACTCGGATCCTGCGCGCGATCGTTCAACTCCTGCGGGTCTTCGGCGAGATTGAAAAGCTGCGGTTCGAAACCGTGGTAATAGTTCAACTTCCAATCGCCGGATCGGACCATGCGGTTCTGCACTCCACCGGTTCGAGCGTGGATATCGGCGCCGCCTAGATTGGCCGACATGCCCGAACCAACTGCCGAGTCGTTCATGCAGTATTCGCTGTAGACGGCATCTTTCCACTCAGCAGTGTCGGGGTTGTTGATGAGGTCGGCCACGCTCATGCCGTGTCCTTGCGGCAATGCCTCGGCACCGGCCGCGTCCAAAATCGTAGCTGCCAAATCGAACTGGTCGATTGGCGTGTCGATGACCCGACCTGCGTCGAGTTGACCCGGCCACGAAACTATCGCCGGGACGCGCGCCGCGTCCTCGTAAAACGTCTGTTTCCACCACAACCCGTGCTCACCAACCTGCTCACCGTGGTCGGAGGTGTAGACAATGATGGTGTTTTCCATGTAGCCGTTGGCGTCTAGCGCGTCGAGGATCTCCCCGATCAACTGGTCCGTTCGATCGCACAACGCCCAGTAGGCAGTCCGCGCGCGGATAATCTCTGCCTCACTAACCTTGACGATCCCTGTGCGCTCTCGCCACCATTGGATGTAGGGGTGGCAATCCTCGATTGGCTCAGTCGGTACTATCGGCATACCGACGCGGCCCTCGTATTTGTCGTAATCCACTGCTCGAGCGACGAACGGCTGGTGCGGCAACATCAGCCCGATCGACAGGCACAGCGGCGATTCGTCGACACCGGACCGTCGAGTGATGCCTTGATTGTTGATGTAATCGACCGCCGATTGCGCGACATACTCGTCGTGGACCTCGTACGCACTCTGCCCTCGCCCTGACGCCTCCAAACTCACTCGCGCCGGACCCGCCGTGCCGTGCAACTGTCCATGATCGACCGGTCTCGGACTGCCCGGATGGTTCGGACTGTGATCGCCGACGTATCGGCGCGAAAACCCGTGCAATTGGTCCGGACCGTTGTAGTGCATTCTCCCGATCTGGATCGGGTCGTATCCCGCGGCACCGAGCGAATGTGCATAGGTCGGGACCGCGGAACTCAAAATCTGGTCATTCGTCCAGACTTCCGTTTCGTGCGGATATCGTCCGGTCACGAACGCCGTCCGTGACGGCACACATATCGGCGAGCCGCAGTATGCGCCCGTGAATATCGTTCCGTCTGCCGCTAAACGGTCAAGATTCGGAGTATCGACGACCTGATCACCGTATGCCCCGACTACGGCCGGATTGTGCTGATCCGATTGAATGTAGACGATGTTAGGGCGTGAGTTGGCATTCATGGTTGATCCGGGGTTTAAGTCGCGACCGCTTGTTTGTTGACGGCAGGCAAATCGTCGTAAAGATAGCAACTCGCGACTCGGTCATCATCAAGTTGGAACGCCGGCGGATGCTCGTCGTGGCACTTGTCCATCACTTGTGGGCATCGATCGGCGAATTTGCATCCTGTCGTGACCATGGATTCATCAATGGACATCAGTTCTTCAGCGCCGTCTTCCCATGCACGATCCGACCGCATCTGCGGAATCGACTCGACCAGCAATCGAGTGTACGGATGCTTAGGATCTCTAATCACCCGTTCCACACTGCCCTGCTCGACGACCGAACCCTTGTACATCACGAGTATTTCGTCGCAGATCTGATAGGCAGTCGTGAGGTCGTGCGTCACGTAGACGACCGAGATGCCGAGATCGCGATTGAGCGTCCGAATCGATTCAAGAATCGTAGCTCGCAACGACGCATCGACCATCGAAACCGGCTCATCCGCCAGAATGATACGAGGCTTGAGCAACAACGCCCTGGCGACCATCATCCGTTGACGTTGGCCTCCGCTCAGCTGATGCGGATACCGTCCGAGCATCTCCTCAGGGCGTAGACCGACGGTCTCCAGCGCCTCATTGATGAGTGGGATTCGTTGATCCTCCGACTCCGCGAGCTTGAATTTGTCGATCGCCACGTGGAGCAAATGATCCGCTTTGTAAAACGGATTGTAGACCTCGAAGGGATCTTGAAATATGGGTTGGACTTCCCGCCTGAACTCACGACGTTCACTACCCGACATCTTCGAAACGTCCCGCCCGTTGTAGATCACATTGCCACTCGTGGGTTTGATCACACCCAACAGTAACCTCGCCAAAGTGGTCTTGCCACTTCCGCTCTCGCCTGCAACCGCCGTGATTGATGGGCGGTCCGCCGATATCGCGAACGAAACATCGTCCGCCGCGATCGTGACGTTGGATCGACTGAACATCCCACCCCCGAACACCTTGGTGACGTTTTGGAGTTCTAGCAGATTAGCCAACTGTATTTCCCGCCATCTCTACCGTTTCATCGAAAATGTGGCACATCACCCAACGGCTTTCGCCCACGGCAGTATTGCGAGGCGTGATTTCCTGACAAGCATCGGCCACCGAGGGGCATCTGGGCGCAAACACACATCCTGGTGGTAGGTCAACCAACGGCGGCGGTATGCCGGGTATGCCCTCCAACCGCTCTCGCTTCTCCTCCAGATCTGGCACGCTGTTTATCAATAACTTGGTATATGGATGCTTCGGATCCTCGATGATCTCTTGGACGGTTCCAATGTCCACCAACTTGCCGGCGTACATTACGCCTATTCGGTCGGCGAACTGCGCCACGAGACCCATATCGTGCCCGATGAGAATCACCGCCGCGCCGGTGTCGCGCTGAACGCGGCTCAACGTCATCATCACTTGTCGCTGCACCACAACATCCAAGGCACTGGTAGGTTCGTCGGCCACGATCACCTTCGGATTCATGCTCGTACCTGTCGCGATGGCCACTCGTTGCTTCATCCCGCCGCTCAACTCGTGCGGGAACATCCTTGCAACGCTGTCGCGCAAACCCACACGTCTGAGAAGACTGTGAACATGGGACCTCATGTTCTCCTTCGTGTCCTTGATTCCGTGATCGACCAAACCGTCGAAAATCTGATCTTCGATGCGCATCACCGGGTTGAGAGCATTCATCGCCGACTGCGTCACGAGTGCGACTTCAGCCAGCCGCGCCAAGCGCATCTCTTCATCGTGAAGGGGGACCAGATCACGACCGTCGATAAGAATCTCGCCGTCATCAATGTAACCAGGTGGTTTCGTAAGTTTGAGGAGCGCCATCCCGAGCGTCGTCTTGCCGCAACCAGATTCGCCAACTAGCGCCAAGCGTTCGCCCTGCTGCAGGGTAAAGCTAACGTCGTCAACCGCCTTGACAATGCCCGCTTCGGAATCGTAATAGACCTTGAGGTTGTTTACTTGAACGGCTGGGATCGAAGAGGCGTTGGTGCCAGACCGACGTAGATCGGCGACATCCTTCGGTCGGTTTACCCGCGCGTCGGTCGGACTATCCGCCACGGCGGTGTTGGTTCGGTCGTTCGCCAATTGCTAGAACCGCCTTCGTAGCCGAGGATTCGCCCACTCATCCATGCCTCTTGACAGCATGAACAATCCAATGAACAGAATTACGATCACGATGATCGGCGGCGACCACCACCACCACCAGCCGTTGACTAGCGACCCGTACCAAATGTTGTGGTAGATCATCATGCCCAAGGTGTTGGAACTGAAATCACCCAGCCCTAGAGCCTCGAGGCCGATGGACGCCAAAATCGCCGACGAGACGGCCAGGACGAAATTAGCCACGATAAATGGCATCAGATTCGGCACCATCTCTTTCAAGATCACCTCTGGACCGCTCATCCCGGACAATCTAGCCATCTCGACGTATGAGCGCTGTTTCATCACGAGAACTTGTGACCTAATCACTCTGGTGGGACCGAGCCAAGCCAGCATGGCGATGATTAACGATAGCTGGATAAATGTCATCTCGCCTCCCCCCACATCTCGCCACGCGATAGTGATGATGATGAGAATCAATATCCCCGGTATGGTCTGCAACGTGTCGACGATGAATCTGATAGTCGCGTCAAGCACCCCGCCGTAGTAACCCGCGCCAAATGCCAAAAGCGTTCCCACCACCGTTCCGACCGAACCGGCGATCAGACCGATCATCACCGTCTGCGGAATCCCTTGCGAAAATGAAGCCAGTATGTCCTTGCCCAACCGGTCGGTACCGAGCAGGTGTGGTCGCTCAATGTCGTCGTACGCAAAGCACAGTTCGCGCGGATTTTCGGATGAGTAACAGGGATGCGGATTTTGTAGCGATGGACGTTTATTGGGCGGCGCGAATGCAAGGTCCTTGGCGTCTTTAGGCGACGTCATCAATGTTCCAAATGCCCAGAACAGGACGATGATGCCGAGCATCACAGACCCCGCGATTATCGACGGGTTCCGCTTCATGTAGCGCCATAAACCGCCAACGCGATGCAGAGCATCCGATGCGCCTGTACTACCTCGCGATGCGAGTGGTTCTGTCGTCGCGTTCGTTGCCATGAGTCTTTACGCGGAAGAGTAGCTGATTCTGGGGTCCAACAGCGGATAGACGACGTCGATGACCAGCATCGCAAAAGCGATGGCCAACACGATGATGTAAACAACGCCTTGAATGACAAAGTAATCGAATCCCGTGATCGCTTCGTAGAGAACTCGACCGATCCCCGGGTAGCCGAAAATCCGCTCAACCAATATCGCGCCGGAAACGACGTGAGGCAACGTCAGAGCCAAGGCAGTGGTTTGCGGCAATACTGCGTTTCGCACGGCGTACCGGAAAAACGTTCGGATCTTGGTCAGCCCCTTCGCCTCCGCCTGCAACATGTAGTCCTCGCCCTGCATCGTGATCATCATCGATCTCATGCCCAACGCCCAGAATCCAATCGATGCGAGAACGATCGAGAGGGCTGGCAAGAGTGAGTGCTTGAATACCTCGAACAGGAATCCAAAGTCGCTCCAATCGGGAAGCGTCGTCGGCGCGTAACCGCCGCCCAAGGGCAGCAGCTTGGCCTGGAACGCCAACAGCCATATCAATATGAGTCCGAGCAGATAGTAAGGGACTGCCGCAAGCAAGAAGAATGGCGGCAATATGAGTTCAAAAGCGGCTTTGGGACCATGCTGCCATGCCAACACCGCACCACCAAGAGTTCCTACCAAGAAGGCCAGAAGCGTCGATGTAACTAGCAGTCCGATCGACCATGGCATCGCTTGGTTCACGAGCTCGCTGACCCGAACGGGGTACTTGGTTATTGAATTCCCGAAATCGAACCGAACAGCGGCCGATAGATAAGTCAAATATTGAAGAACTAAAGGACGATCCAGACCGAATTTCGCGTTGTAGGTTTCGATGAGAGCCTTGTAGTCTTCGGCTCGTATCGTATCGCCTTCGGCTGCGAGCAATTCCAACCGAGTCGCGATCGGGTCTTGACCGGTGAATCTGGGGAGAAAGAAGTTGAACGATGTGGCGACAAAAACCACCGCCACGAACATTCCTATACGTCTCGCCAGATAATCTACGGTCATCTCATTAACACTTCGCCATGTTGCGTCCCAATGCGCGTCAATGCCAAGTTAACAGAGCTAACCGACGTGTCGGCGCGCCAGTTGGGAGGTTGCGATTAGTTGCGGCGCCGAAGTGATGGGAGTTTGCTCCCACTCGGCGGCGCCGCAACCAACGTTTCTTCCGCTAAAACGCGGATTTACTCCCGGCCGGTGCCTTCCAGCTTGCTGAGGATGTACGGGAATCCGGTGTGCGGGTGGATACCGTTCATGTACGGCTCGTATCCCGCAGCATCGCCAGGCCAGTTCTCCCAGTAGTACTCGTTACGAGTCACACGGTTGAAGAACTCGACGAGCGGGACGTCCGGCTGGTCTTCCAACCAGATCCGAAGTGCCTGCTCGGTAAGGTCCAATACCTTGTCGACATCAGGCTCTTCCGCCATTGATGCGACTACTGAATCGAATTCAGGGTTCGAGTATGACCATCGGTTAGCTCCAGAATCGGTCGTGAACATCAGCAACGACCGGTAGATGTCGCCTGACTGCGAACCGTTGTGCCCGACTAGCGTGCACTCGTAGTCGCCACCCTTGCCGTTTCGGGCCCAGACATCCGGAGGTTGCGCCCAGGATGACTCGATACCGTTCTGCTCAAGCAACGCGGCAACAACCGGACCGAGGTCCGTGAAGTGCGCCGAGCTGATGATGTTGCACTTGACCACATCGCCATTGGCATCGGCCCAGAAGCCGTCGGAGTTCATGGAGTAGCCGGCCTCGGTCATGAGGGCATCGGCGCCTTCTTTGTCGTACTCACCAACGCCAAACTCTTGCCTCAACGGCTCCATCGCCTCGTTGACGTGCTTCAGACCAGCGTACTGCGGCCAAGGCCAGTCGTTGATTCGGCCTTTGTTCAGGTAAGCCTGAGCGTTAAGGCGGTCGCGGTCGATGTACTTGGTGATGGCTTTTCGAACGTTGGGGTTCTCAAGGTGCGGTTGAAGGTTGTTCAAATGCAGCGAGATCGGCCACCAAGAAACCATGCCGTATTCGCCATCGGCGTCACGGCCCGTGTAGGTGGTGGTATTGGGGTTCTCGCGAAGGATCGTCTCAACGGTGTCGACTCGAAGGTCGTGAGTTTCGTCGATCTGGTTCGTGATCATCGCCTGGGCGAACTGCGTGTCGTCGTCAATGTTGTAAAGCACGTAGCGCTCTACTTCTTGGAACGGCACGAAGCCAGTTGCGCAGCCCCAGTAGTCATCACAGTTCTTCACGCGGTCCAAGACTCGTCGGAAGTTGTCGGAATAGGACAAACGCCAAGGGCCCGTCGTAACCGGACCAGCACCGTCGTTGTAGGCATCGTATTCGGCCCAATCCTTGTTATTCCAAACGTGCTCCGGGACGATATACGTTCCAGAGTCGCCCTTGTAGATCACGACTTCGGCGTGGAATCTTGGGGCCGGGAAGTTGAAGTGGACCTTCACGGTCAAATCGTCAACGATCTCGGCTTCCTTAACGAAAGTCTGGAAGACTCCGCCGCCACGGACTTCGCTGCCCAGTTCGGCTAGCGTGTTGAACGTGTATGCCACGTCCTCAGCGTTGAACTCCTCGCCGTCGCTCCAGAGAACTCCGTCGCGCAGGTTGTACGTCAATTCCGTCGCTGCGGCGTTGTAAGAGAATTCCTCTGCCAACCATGGGTAGCTGTTGCCGTTCAAGCTGTCTGCATAGAAGAGTGGTTCGTGGAAGAAGATCACGCCTTTCTGGTGGGTACCACCAAGCGCGTACGGGCTCCACATACGAAGGGCGATGCCGCCGCCAAAGCGGGTTCCGACTACGACGGTCTTGTTTCGAGGAACAGCCGAAACGACTTCGACTTCCTTGATGACTTCGACTTCCTTCTCAACCTCGACCTCTTTGACAACCTCAACCTCCTTGACAACCTCTACTTCCTTCTCAACCTCAACCTCTTTGACGACCTCGACCTCTCTCACAACCTCCACTTCTCTCTCGACGACGACCGTCTGGATAATCGTCTCAGGCTCGGAACTGCCGCATGCGACCGCAAAGCCGATTGCCGCCACAACTGGCAGCAACAGCAAGCTTCTGCGAGCTTTTGTCATATTGAATTTCAAGTGCCAACCTCCGTGAAAGGCTTGGTTTTTTATATGCAGTCCCGACCGATTGTCGCAACTGGCGAATCGTTAGAGCCGTAAATGAGCTCGCGCGACTATCTAACCTTAATTTTCGTTCGGTTCGTCGTCAAACCGAAACGGCGCTTTGATGCGTATCGAATCCATATAGCGTGTTGTACGCTGAAAGGCTTAGCATCTCCACGAAACCGACACCGATTACTTCGATGCAGATTAACGACCAATCGTTGCGAATCCCAAGGCGTATGAACCCATCCGCGCCACTGATATTGACGATCGCAATCTTGGTCGTTGCTCTCGTAACCGCGTGCGTCAGCGAAGAGCCTACCGCCACGCCTCAACCCACCGCTCCTCCATCGACCCCAACACCGGAACCGGCACCGACCGCGCAGACTTCAGGCACTACGGCTTCCACTGAATCGCTAGATGAGATGATGGCTGAACCGGTGATGCCGTTCACGAACATCGCACCACTCGTCTTAGTCGACCCGGAAACAGGCGAAGAACTGTGGATGATCGAAAACCGCCATCCTGGAGTCGCAATCTTCGACTATGACCGCGACGGTGACATGGACTTCTATGTAACCTCCGCCGAGATCGAAGCCCTCCTCCCGGACACCACTGGTGGACCTAACCGCCTCTTCCGCAACGACGGCGACCACGTTTACACCGAGGTCGCAGAGGAAGCCGGAGTAGATCTGCCCGTCGCGAACAGCACCGGCGTCGCCGCCTGCGATATCGACAACGACGGCTATCAGGACCTATACGTCGCTTCTTACGGCCGTATCGGCGACAATCTGGATTACCGGGCCGCCCGATACTATCCCAATCTCCCAGCAATCATTAAAGACCGGTTGTTCAGGAACTTAGGCGACGGAACGTTCGAAGAAATCACAGAATCGGCGCTCGGAGATGCAGCAAACCTCCGCTCCGGTTTCAGCGTCGGGTGCTCCGATGTCAACAACGATGGTTGGATCGACATCTTCGTCAGCAATCGAGTAGACCAGGATTTCCTTTGGTTCAATCGTCCCGATCACCACGGACATTACAACGTTCTCTACATAAACAACGCCGACCTTACGTTCACTGATGTGACCGAAGAAGCAGGTCTGCGCTACGGCCCGATTCTGATGCGTGACCCGTTCGGCGACGATATCGGCTGGCCCGATCCCGTCACCGGCGAAATCGTGCCGGGTTACAACCCGGACCTCATCGACGCCTCGGGCGAGTTCGTCGGTGAACCGACCGGGCAGACGCTCGCCGCGCTGTTCTTTGACCACGACGACGACGGCGATGCGGATCTATGGCTAGCAGACGACGGCAGTCGGTTAAAAGTTTTTCGCAACGACTCGACCGAAACCGACATCAAGTTCACCCAGATCAGCCGCGCCATGGGAGTCGACATGATGGGCGCTTGGATGGGTTTCGCGCTAGGCGACTATGACAACGACCTCGATTTGGACGTTTTCGTCACCAATATCGGATATCACCCCCTCACCCGTGAGGCTCCGACCACGCCGTCGGGAGACTGCGCGTACGGTCATCAATACGGATGGGGAACCTGCTTCCACTTTTTGTTGCGCAATGACGGCGTTCGCGACGTTGAAGGGGTGGGAACCGTTGGCGTCTTCAACGACATCGCCCGCGCGACCTACGTCGCACCAAACGCAGTAATGCCACCTATGGCGCTTGATCCCACGCAAATCGTCGAAGATTGGCAAGTTCCGACTGGCCTCGCTGCCTACGACTTCGGTTTTGGAACCGTGTTTTTCGACTACGAAAACGATGGCGATCAAGACCTCTACTGGCTCGGTGCCATGTCCGACCGCGGGGAAGCTCCCAGCGGCCACCTCTTCCCGGGCGCCGGACGCATGTTACGTGGCAACGGCGCCGGCGAATTCCAAGACATCACCGTAGAAGCCCGGGTGCTTGACATCCTCGGTGTCGATTACACCGTCCTCGATCCCAATCACCCCAACTTCGACCGATCCGAGCAACGGATTAGCCCCGCGTTTCACGAAAACGGCAAGGGATTGGCGAAAGGCGACCTCAACGGAGATGGCTACGTAGACTTGATCGGCACCAACAGCAACGGATGCCGCCTCGTCGGCCAAGACGATTGCAACTGGGAACCCGGGCCGCTGTTCCTGTGGATGAACGCCGGCGGTGATCGCAGTTGGATCACTATGCGATTGATTGGCGGAATGCTGGACGGTGACATCGGCAGCAACGCCGACGGAATCGGAGCGCGGGTCTACATTGAATACACCTACGCTGACGGCTCCAAGCATGAGCAAGTTCAAGAATTGACCGGAAGCTCTACTTTTCTCTCTATGAACAGTCTGGAACTGACGTTCGGGATCCGGAATGCGGATAAAGTTGACAGAATAAAGATCGAATGGCCCAGCGGTCTGGACCAAGTCATCGAAGATGTCGACGCGAACCAACGCATCGAGATCACCGAAGGTCAAACTATCCCCTGACCCGCGCGCCGCCGCGTATAAAAAGTGCTTCAACCCCAACGCCCCGAAAACCTGGACCCGCAGATCGAACGCGCGATCGCGATGACGCGCACGATCCGCGTCCCACGCCGATCACTATCTACCTTTGGTTCAACTGTGATCCACTATCACGTTGTGTCTCAACCCGTTTACGAAGGCATATTCGAGGACGAGCAAAAGGACACCGTAGTCCGATACGGACTCGTCCGCGCCGACCGACCACAGATAGTTACTCCCGGCTATCTGTCAAACTCAGAGGGATTCGGTCAAGAGGCCACAGAATACCTCGACTACCTCACCAACCGATACGGTTCGGATGCTGCTGGTTTGCTCTACAAGTACAAGAACGAACCCCAGACGACTGAAACCGTCGCCGGAGAACCGCGCCAAATCGCCGCCAAGATCCGCGACGAAATCGAACGCGACGACAAACCGCTACACACCGTTCTCCTCGGCGTAGACGAACTTTGGGATGTCTCCGTGATGAAATTCATCTACGAATTCACTAATCAGTCCGCCAAATCGAACTTCGAGGAGTTGAACGAACGCCGCTTGTTCGACGACGACGGCGGAGTTCCAAGGGATGCCAGGGTACGCATCGACGACCTTATGCAACGCGCCCGTCGCCGAGAAATCGATCCCTCAGTTGTCCACGAAGAACTCGTCCGATGGGGACTTTTCGAGGAATATCAGGAGAGCTTCTTCAGGCTCTTCCGACGCTAACCGTCAAACACCTCGATGCCCGCTTCGACCATCGCCGCGATCGCGGAGTCGGCATCACCAGGCTGCAAATTCACGCCCTTCATGCAGTCCAGATAGATGTTCGTCTTGTAGCCGCGGCGACACGCATCCAACGCCGTCTCCTTCACGCAGTAGTCGGTGGCAATACCCACCACATCCACATCCGTAACGCCATGCCGCTTGAGAATTTCCTCCATCGCCGTATCTGATTCGGCGTTGGTCAATGGATCACGGACGGAAAAACCGGAGTAGCCATCTTCTCCGCCGGTCCCTTTCCGGACCACCTGAGAATTCGTCGCCACCTCTAGTTCCGAATACCACTGCGCCCCCCAGCTGCCGGCTACGCAGTGGACGGGCCAGATGCCACCGTCCTTAGCGAAATGTGGTGTCACCTCCGGATGCCAGTCCTGCGTGTATACGATTAACCTCTCATCGCCACGGGCTGCGGCGATCTTGGTGTTGATGTTCGGAACCACCGACGGCGCATCCTGAACGTAAAGATTGCCGCTCGGATCGACGAAGTCGTTCTGCACATCAACCACTATCAGCACTCTGTTCGAGTTAGACATCGCACTCTCCTCAATGAACTTGAACTTCCTTGATCTGTACCGCGAATTGCCCACCGTCCTAGGCCACATCTGGCAATTAGTTTCGCATATCCTATTTGCATCAGATCATCCGATGCAGCCAATCTGCGCGGTACGAGTGAAAGGTATTCCGACATGACGGGTCGATACAAAGCGGCGATCGTGGGCTGCGGCAGCATCGCACATGCGCACATGGATGGTTACTCGCTGGTCGATGCTGTCGATGTCGTCGCATGCGTCGATCCGATACCTGAAGCGCGCCAAATGTACATGGACGATTGGGGCATTCCCAAGTCCTATGCAACGCTCGAAGAGTGCGCCTACGACGCCGAGCCCGACATTGTCAGCGTCTGCACTTGGCATCTGCTTCACGACCCGTTGACCGCCGAAGCGGCCGGCTATCCATCTGTCAAAGCAATCATCTGTGAAAAACCGATGGCGATCGGTATGGGTCGTGCCAACCGAATGGTCGATGCCTGCGACGCTAACGACGTCAAATTAGTGATCAGCCACCAACGCCGCTTCACTCCCGGATGGAACAAAGCCAAGGAACTCGTCGCAGCCGGCGCCATCGGCATCCCGCTCCGCGTCGACATCCGCGTTAAAGAAGGCCTCGCCAACTGGGCGACGCACTCCATCGACGGCGCAAAGTTCATTCTCGGTGACCCTAAACCCCGTTGGGTGATGGGCGCGGTCCAGCGTACAACCGACAAGTACGAACGTAACACCCCCATCGAAGATGCATGCATCGGCCTCGTTATGTTCGACGATCCGCTGCAGTTCTTCATCCAGTCCGATCTCTGGGACAACGACTGCGATGCCGGCAAGTTCTTCATCCGTGGCACCGAGGGCATGCTCCACGTACGTGAAACGGTTCTGAAACTCTTCAACGCTGAGACCAACGGCTGGCAAGATGTTGATCTCAACTTGTCAGAAGGCGATCAGGCCATCGGCGGCAACATGAACGGCAAGCAAGTCGAAGAACTGGTCCGTTGGCTCGACGGTGGACCCGAGCATCGCAACGCCGGCCACATCGCTCGCGACACCGTGGAAATCATGATGGCGATGTACGAATCCGCTCGGCAGAACAAAGTCGTTCACCTGCCGATGGAAGAACAGGAATATCCGCTCGAACTCATGATCGATGAGGGCAAGGTTACGGTCGAAGAACCTGGTAGGTACGACATCCGAGGTTTCCTCGACCGAAGCAACATCGACGAAGCACGCTACGCTCAACTCAAAGATGACGGTGTCAGTCACCACCAGGCCATGCGCATCGTCCACGACGAGATGGCGCGCGGCTGATGGTCTCTTATCCATCGCTTGCGGAGAATAGCAACCTTAATCTCCGCATATATACGGAGATTAAGGGCTGATGCGGAGAATATCGTGTATAATATCCGCATATGTTGCGGATAACATACATACACGAACATCCTGATTGGCCACATTTCCAGTGGCGGCAAGAAGAACTCATCGACCTGCTCGCCACCATTCGGCACCAACAGGGACTTCTGCTCGGACGCATGGAAGCCGTCGGATTCGACCTCAGACAACAGGCCGAGTTGAACGCGCTTACCGAAACCGTGTTGAAAACGAGCGAGATTGAAGGCGAAGTTCTCAACGTAGACGAGGTTCGGTCCTCCGTCGCCTCGCGGCTGGGCGTGGATATCGGTGGACTGGCACCTCCTCACCGCAACGTCGACGGCATCGTCGATCTGATGGTCGATGCCACATTGAAAAGTGACGAACCGCTCAGCGCAGAGCGCCTGTTTGGTTGGCATTCATCGCTGTTTCCAACCGGACGGAACAACATAACCCGCATCACCACCGGAGCGTGGCGTGCCCCGGGTGACGGTCCTATGCGCGTCGTCTCCGGTCGGATCGGACGCGAACGCATCCATTTCGAAGCGCCTTCTGAGGATCGCATCGAACAGGAGATGCGGGCCTTTCTCCAGTGGTTCAACGCGCCAACAAAACACGACAACATCCTGAATGCCGCAATCGCCCATCTGTGGTTCGTTACTATTCACCCATTCGACGACGGTAACGGAAGGATCGCGCGGGGAATCGCCGACATGGCATTGGCAAGGTCCGATGGCGTTTCACAGCGTTTCTACAGCATGTCATCCCAAATCCGCAAAGAAAGAGCCGATTACTACGAAATACTCGAACTCACACAAAAAGGTGCGATGGACATCACCAATTGGATGGTGTGGTTCTTGGACTGCTTAGGACGCGCTCTTGAAAACGCCCAAGACACCGTCGCATCTGCAGTTGCTCGAGTTCGGTTCTGGGACACCTTCGCGGGGATGCAGCTCAACGACCGGCAGCGCAAGGTCATCAGACAACTCGTCAACGGGTTCGATGGTTATTTGACGACGACCCGGTGGGCGAAAATCACCGGATGTTCTCAAGACACGGCGTTGAGGGACATAACGGACCTAATCAACAAAAGCGTCCTTGAGCGCAGTCAGTCTGGCGGACGCAGCACGAGGTACGACTTGGTCAACGCCGTCCCTGCCTCAGCGAACGCACGTAGTTGATCTTGAATGATGTCGCCCGATCGCATTCCGAAATGCGGTCGGGCGCAGTTCATTGTTGATTCGAAATCTTTACTGGCTGCTCGGCATCTTCGAGTGAATGATGTGAGCCAATCGCCCTATAGGCATCGACTGCAACCAGACCTTGCCTCGACCTTCGAGCGTCGCTAGAAACAAACCCTCTCCGCCAGCCAACATCGACTTCAAATTCCCCGCGCGTTGAATGTCGTAGTTGATGCCTTCTTGGAACGCAACGATGCATCCGGAGTCGACCCGCAAACGTTCACCGTTCAGTTCACGCTCAACGATGGTTCCGCCTGCCGACATGAATATGTGCCCGTTGCCTTGCACCTTCTGGAGAATGAACCCCTCGCCACCGAAAAATCCTGCGCCAAGTTTCCTTTGAAATGCGACCGTGATGCCCGTATCCGATGAACCGCAAAGGAACGCGTCACGTTGCGCCAACACCGTGCCGCCCAAACCGCCAAGGTCGATCGACACAATCTTGCCCGGCGCTTCCGACGAAAAAGCCACGATTTGGCCCTGGTTGGCTACGTTCTGGAAATGGGTGACGAAGATGCTCTCACCTGCCAGCATACGAGCACCGGCATTCATGAGGCCACCAAGCATCCCTCCTCCACCTCCGCCCGGACGCTTGCCCATCTTCGACTCGAACTCGATGCCCGGCTCCATGTACATCATCGCACCGGCCTCACCGATGATCTCTTCGCCCGGACCCAAACGGATCTCCAGCATCTGCAAATCATCGCCGATGATGCGATATTGAAAACTGCCTGCGTTCATCACGGCCGTCGATACGTTTGAGTCGCGCATGATCCCACCGTTCCTTTCTCGGTTGCTTACCAACACTTATAAATTTCGGCGTCACGCGGATTGATAGCCCAAACCGCATTCCACCAGCTTTTCAACCAAAATAAGATACGTTGCATCGTGTCGCGGCGGATGTTCCCGTAACATATTGGTTCCCGTCACCATGGCTTGATTTGCATCGATACGTTGCCACTCAAACCCGGTGAAACCCTGATTCGAGAGGCATGACCAACGAAATGGCAGCATATGTAATAACCGACGTCGAAATCACGGATTCCGAGCTATTCGCAGGATTTCGCGCAAAGCTTGACCCCACCATCGAAGCTCACGGCGGAAAGTTCATCGTTCGCAGCGAGAACATCAAGATCGTTCATGGCGATTGGACACCGAAACGTCTCGTGGTCATTGAGTTCCCTGATTTTGAAACCGCCGTAACATGGTCCCAATCCCTTGAGTTTCTTGAACTCAAAGACATGCTCGACAAGTCGTCGAACACCGACATCGTCATCATTGAAGGGGTCTAGTCGCTCATCGACCAAATTTTGGCCGGACTCGGTTAGTCCATCCCTCTCACGATTGCCAACGGCGAATTTAGCGCATCGATAACCATGTTCGGATAGTCACGTCGGAAACCAATCTTCGCCAGCATCGCAGACGCTGTCGACTCGATCACCGCCGTGCCATTCCACTCACTGATCGCCACACGTCGGCCAACCGATGCCGCGGCAATCGACCGCACGAGCGCCAGAATCCCGTTCTCAATCTCCGCATCCGAAGAATCCCCCGTCTCAACTCGGGCACCGCTCGAATATGCCACCATGATTGGCCGATCACTCACAAAAGCTATCCTCGTACTCGCGTTTCGGCTGAGATTCAGCAGGCCTGCGCATGGAGATTGCGAAATCGACGCTAAGTTGCGATCGAAAATATACGCCGGATCCGTCGCCGCCACGATGCTCACGGACGAAGCACTTTTACCTTCGCCGCCAACCGAGCGCATCAACTCGATGAAATCCGTCGTTGCGAACTGCACTCCCGGAAGGCCGGTAACGAAATAGCCCCTCCTGACCGCGCCTCTAAGTTCCATCAGATTCAATGCTCGGTAGATCGGACACCAATCCCACCCCAGTCGATCAAGCTCGATAGCTCGCCGCGTCACCACACCATGACGTCGCAACAACAAGCCGGCTCGCTTTTCAGCAACCTGTGCTTCATCCAGACCTGGACCCAGGAACGAAAATCGAGACGTAGCTGACCAATTCACTCCCGGCGCCAATATTCCCTGCGTTGTGCGCAATCGCTGAGCGAATTGCCGCCGAACGTCACGGCGGTGACCGACTCGACGCCCTCGTCCAGTCGCGACCGGACTAGCCTCAATCGTAGAGACTTCTTCCGTCGAAGACCGCGCAATCGCCGCGGCAACTGGCCAAGAATCTCCAGTAATCATGCCGCGAAGCGCCAAATCTCGGATGACCGCCGCAAGCTCCGATGGATTCACTCCCGCAACAGCTGCGAGTATCGTCTCGGAGGTCGCCACGCCCTCAGCCGAAATGAACTCATAAACGCCTCTCGATTGATCATTCAAGGTGCCGAAATCGCCTGCAATGACATCAACCGTCGCTGATGGCAGCGCCGCTCGACCCTCACCAGTCCGGACCAACGCCACGCTCCGAGTATCGCGCGTGCCGTCCTGACAAAACACCCACCTGAAATCTCCGCTCGCCAGCACTTCGTTCAACACATTGGTCGAAAATCGATCAACCCTCGCTGGCAACACGTCTCGCGCCCACTGTTCGACCGGGATCGGCAAACCTTGGAGCATTTTCAATGCATTGCAAGTCCCCCCGTACAAATCTTCATCCCTGGAATCGTTCAAACAGTGACGTTGCACCAACGCCGCCTGATAGTCCATCGGGTCCGAAGGCTCAACCTCAGATCGCAATATCGCCAATGTTCGCTCTTGGATCCGAGCCAATGTCGCCAGGTCCAACCACTCTTCCTCTCCGGCATCCGTAAAGTACCCCTTCGAAGCCCGCGCGTCCGCCATCAATTCGTCCAGCACATCGTGCAACACCGCGCGATCGATCGGATAACGCGATTCGATCACTGCCACCGGCACCGGCCCGCTTCGGGAAAGATAGCGCGCCACAACCCTCCTAGCCGATCCGAAATCGCACGGGTCCCTCATCGACGATCGATACTCATCAACCAACTCCGTCGCAACCCATCGCTGCTGCACGCGTCCGTCAATAACGAACTCAACCAACTGTGCCCTGCCCTGCGAAGCCAACCCTTGAACCCAGTCAAACCATCCTTCTTCGGAACGATCCGCAATCTCTTCATCCGCCAGATCGCCAACCTCCGCCAAAAGCTGCGCCAATTCCGTTTCCGTCCGTACTTTCATCCCCGGGCTCGAACGTCCAACTAACGCGGACACGTCCTCGATCGCTTCTCGTCTCAGCAGTCCCGCCGCCTCTGGATTACGGAACAATTGCCCGAGCGCCTCACGGTCGATATTCAACGTCTGAAGTCCACGTTCGGCTTTTGGCGTGTCCCACTGGTACATCCAAAACGCCTTGAAATTGAACTCCAAAGCCCTTGCCACCGGAGAAGGCACATCAGATTCCACGAACTTCAGCTCAATCTCTCCCGATTGAACATCATCCAAGATCCGCTCCAATCCCGGCATGTCCATGAAGTCTTCCAACGCGTCCCGATACGTCTCCAGCACAATCGGGAAGTCCGGAAATGATTTGGCAATCGACAGCAGATCCTTGGACCGCAATCGCTGCAACCAGAACGGCGTGCGCCTAAACTGACCCGGACTCGGCAACAGCATCGCCCGATACGCATTCTGCCTGAAGACAGCACCGAACAGCGGTGAATCGATCATTCCGTCGAGAATGGTCTTTTTCGCCTCATCGCTCGTCATCTCGGCGATGAAGTCCACCGGCGCGACATCGTCAGACTGTGGCAATCGGAACATGATTCCGTCATCGGAGACCTGAATCTCAGGTTCCACTTTCTTGCGTCGCAACAACTCACGCGCGATCGCAACCGACCATGGGCCATTTATCCGACCGCCGAACGGCGAATGAACCACGATCCTAAGATCGCCAATCGAATCCTGATACGTTTCGACGATTACCGTCCTGTCCGACGAAATCTCCCCAGACCATCGAATCTGCCGCCTGACATAGTCGATGATCTGCCGAGCACCCACCTCATCCATCGGATACTCCAGCTGCAGCCATTCAACGACATCGGCCGGCGCGACCTCGTCTTCCACATACGGCCTGACTCGCTCCGCTACCTCAGCGCGAAACTTCGCAAGTGAGTACGACAAGTCCAATGGTCGCCACGGAAAATCTCCTCGCCAAAACGGCATCCGTGGCGCCGCCCCTGCCGCCGGTTCAGCGATCACTCGATCATCCTCGATCTTGGCCACCCGCCAAACCTGGCTCCCCAACATGAAAGCGTCACCTTCTCCCGACTCGAACACGAACTCCTCGTCCAACTCCCCAATCCGAGTCTTCCGATCCGGCAACACCACCGCAAACGCACCTCGATCCACAATTGCACCGCCATTGCTGATCGCCATCATCCGCGTGCCCGGTAGTTGCTGAAGAACGTCCTGAGTCCGATCCCAGTGAACACGCGCTCGCAACGCCGAGAACAGTTCGCTTGGATAGTGACCCGACACCAACTTCACTACGCCCAAGAAATTTTCGTAATCCAGGTCCGAGTACGGGTACGCGCCTTTCACCAAACGATAAAGGTCCGCCACCGGCCAATCCTGCACCGCGACCACAGCCACGATCTGCTGGGCCAAAACATCCAAGGAATTGCGAGGCACCGATACTTCCTCCACTCGTCGCTCCTGCATACCCTTCGCAACAACCGCCGCCTCCATCAAATCCTCTGGGTGGGTCGCATAGATCTTTCCGCAACTGATCGCACCCACTGAATGTCCAGCACGACCAACCCGTTGCAGACCCTGAGTAACCGTCTTAGGCGACTGCAACTGCACCACCAAATCGATACTGCCGATATCGATTCCCAACTCCAGCGAACTCGTACCAACCAGCGCCGGCAATTCGCCAGCCTTCAACTTTTCCTCGATATCGCGCCGCATCGTATCGGACAGACTTCCGTGATGCGCCATGAACGGGCCGTCTTCATCACCCGATCCGATGAAGCCGCTTCCGATCGCGGAACCCTCCACGTCGCCATTGGCCCGTTCTCCGTGGGCGGTATTCAACCGGTCCGCGGCGTTCTCTGCTTGACGGCGGCTATTGGCGAACACCAGAGTCGTATCGTGAGTCTCGATGTCGTCCAAAACTCGCGGTATCAACTTCGGCCAGATCGAACCCGGGTCCGCACCAACCGCCTCGGCCATCCCATGCACACTCACCTCGATCTGCTTGGAGCCCGGACAATCCACGATCGATACGGGTCGCGGCTGCGGCGGCAGTCCATCGACATTGCCTCCCCCGACGCTAACCGACTGCCCGCCTAGTAATCGTGCCACTTCACTCAACGGACGTTGTGTCGCCGACAGTCCGATCCGTTGAAACCCCGGCGCGAGAACCTCCAATCGTTCGAGTGAGATGCTGAGATGCACTCCTCGTTTGTTGGTGCACAAAGTGTGTATCTCGTCGACGATCACGGTCTCGACCGTCTGCAACATCTCGCGCGCACGCAGCGATGTAAGGATCAGGTACAGAGACTCCGGCGTAGTGATCAAGATATGCGGCGGATTTCTCAACATCCGCGCTCGCGCCGACGATGGAGTGTCACCAGTCCTAACATCCGCGCGGACCTCCGGAATCGCTACATCCAATGTCCGTGCCGCCTCTTCAATACCGCGCATTGGCTCACGCAGATTACGTTCGACGTCGTATCCGAGCGCCTTCAAAGGCGAAATGTAGAGCGTTCTGATGCCTCGTCGCTTGGTGAGTGCAACATCCGAATACAGCGCGTCGAGGGCCGAAAGGAACGCCGCCAAAGTCTTCCCAGACCCCGTAGGCGAGTGGATCAACACATTTTCGCCGTCCTTGATGCGCGGCCATGCTTCACGCTGCGGCTCGGTCGCAACACCGTGACACTCACGGAACCAACGCGCTACTGGCGCGCTGAAGCTTCCAAGCTCATCAGGTTTTGTCGAAGCACCTCGGACCATTGCAAATATCCACGGTACGAGTTTAAGCGAGCGACCCGGCCGACCAATCTGCCCAATCGGTCAAAAGCCGCTCGGCGGGTGTCTAGTTGGTTCCGCCGCTCCAAATCCGCCGACCAACTATCAATGCGAGCACGGCGTACATCATGTCCACAATGGGGAAATAAATCAGGTGGGATGTCACCGCATCCCCAGTCTCGCTGTCTGGATTCAGTTGCCAGAACCACTCCCAGAAAAACAGGCTTGCCAATACGATACCGCCGTAGAACACCACCGACGTCCGGAGGTAGGTCAACGTGTCAACATCGGTGCCACCGATCGCCCGTTTACGCAAGATCCCAACGACCAACACGATCACAGTTCCTACCGCCATGAAGTAGTTAAGTATTTCCCAAACCGTATAGTCAGCAGAACCATCGTGGTACAGCGGAGTTGCCGCCAAATTGACCACGACCGCAATTGCCGTTGCGATCAAAAACACGGCAACAATCCGTCTCGCAATTTCCATAGTCTGAACCCTCCTAATCTCGTGTAAAAGGCATTATTGCACCTTCAGTACACATGCCAGGTCGTGTTGATCGGATTTCCCGAAACGACCGCCCTGACTTACCACAATCGCATCGATTCTTCGAATAACATCCTCAACTCTGCCGCTCCCGTCGGCCTCGGTGCCAACTTCGTTACCCTATGCTGCGGCAACGTTCCCGCAACGAACGCGTCAATATCCGATTCGCTGTAACCGACACCAGACAATCCGTTCGGCATTTCCAAATCCTGCAACAACCGAACAATCTGTTCAGCCAAAAGCTCACCAGCTTCCTCGTCGTCCACACCCTCGATTTCGGCGCCCATCAATCGGGCCGCTTTGAGATGCCGAGCCGGATTCGCAACCGCGGTGTAGCGAAACACGGCCGGGGCGTTCAGTATCACCGATAACCCATGCGGTATGATCGGATGTTCCTCTGGATAACCCGCCGGTTGGAATTCCCTCGCGTTCCCGGCCACCGGATACGACATCCCGTGCGGCAAATGAACTCCCGCCGTCCCGAACCCAACTCCCGCCGCAGTCGCCGCTAGGCACATGTTCGCCCGCGCCTCGTCATCCTCGGGATCGTTCACGGCTCGTCTGATGTTCGCGGAAACTATCTCGATCGCCTTCGCCGCCCACACGTCGCTCATCGGGTTCGCTCCCTGATACGCGGGACGGTGCGCTGGGTCGATCGCCGCTTCGCGCTTCGTGTATGGCAACGCGGTATAGGACTCCAACCCGTGACAAAGCACGTCGAAGCCGCTGAACGCCGCAACGTTTCGCGGCATCGAACGGGTATTCTCCGGATCCACCAAGCCCATATGCGGCTTCAATGCCCGGTTCGCAATCCCGGTTTTGGCGTGAATCTCCTTCATGTCGAAGATCGCCACGCCAGAAGTCTCGCTGCCAGTCCCAGCCGTCGTCGGCACTGCAATCAACGGCTTCAACGCACCCGGCACCGGAGTACCCTTCCCAATCGGCGCATTCACATACTCCAAGAAATCCGCCGGATGAGAGTCGTATAGATTCGCCACCTTGGCCGTGTCCATCACCGAGCCGCCGCCAACTGCGACGAAACCGTCGAAGTTGCCTTGCTCTGCAAATCTGATCGCGTCCGCGAACGACGCGTCCGTAGGTTCCACACTCACATCTGCATAAACCACGAATTCGATGCCGTCGTCTCGCAACGACTCCAGAGACCTCTTGACGGCCGTAGTCTCCAATAAGGATTGATCGGTCAACACCATCGCCCGCTTCACGCCCAACCGCTTCATCTCGAAGCCCAGTTCGGCAGTCACCCCAAAACCGAACTTGATGCTCGCGGCATCCATCGCAAACGCGGTTTCCAATCCCTGAGACATCCCGTTTCTCCGTTCGGTTGCTCGCCGATACGACTACTCGGCGCATGGTCAGCATTAAAGTATGCACCAACGCACCTAACTCTCTGCCAACCAATGACCGACCACCGAAAAGAGCTCAGCGTCGACCTCTATGAACTCACGATGTCTCAGGTCTTTTGGCGACGCGGCATGGATAACGCCGCGACGTTCAGTCTTTTCTTCCGCGGCTACCCTAAGGATCGTGCCTACTACGTCGCCGCCGGCATCGAACAAGCCCTCGATTTCCTCGCAGACTTTCACTTTTCGGCACACGACATCCAGGCCATCCGAAACACAACACCGCTCGCCGACGATTTCCTGAACGCGTTGTCCGATATCTGCTTCACAGGCAACGTCCGGGCTGTGCCTGAAGGAACCCTTGTCTTCGCCGATGAACCGCTGCTCGAAGTCACCGCGCCGATCATTGAAGCGCAACTCGTCGAGACGATGCTTCTCAACATCGTCACCACCGCATCGCTCATGGCGACCAAAGCGTCGCGCATCATCCAAGCCGCGGCAGGCAAACCCGTCGTCGATTTCGGCTCCCGCCGCACACACGGCGAGGACGCGGCGATCCAAGCCGCGTATTCTGGTTACATCGCTGGATTCGCCGGAACTAGCAACGTCAAAGCCGCCGCTCTATTCCGCATCCCCGCAGTCGGCACGATGGCACACTCCTTTATTCAAGCATTCGGAGACGAAACCACAGCGTTCGAGGCCTATGCCAATGAATTCCCTGAAAACACAACCCTGCTCGTCGACACCTACGACACGATCGACGGCGTAGCCCGCGCCATCCAAGTCGCCAAAAACGCGGCACAACATGGCGTCTCAATCAACGCCATTCGCCTGGACAGCGGTGACCTCGGCCAACTAGCGAATTCAGCACGCAAGATGCTCGACGACGACGGACTCCCAGATATCCGCATTATGGCAACCGGCGGTCTCGACGAACACAGCATCCATGCCCTCGTCGAAGCAGGCGTACCCATCGATGCGTTCGGTGTCGGCACGCGCTTCGGAACCTCCGCCGATGCGCCGTACATCGATTCGGTCTACAAACTAGTCGAACTCGACAGTCGCTCAGTCACTAAGCTCAGTCCATCGAAGGTCACCCGTCCATGGGCGAAGCAGGTCTACCGAAACTTCGACCAAGGGATGATGGGCGGCGATATCATCACCCGTGAATCATCCCAGATCCCGAGCAGCAATCGCGAACCTTTGCTCCGCAGCGTAATGAGGTCGGGCAAACGGAATGGCGCTCCCGAAGCCTTGACGACCGTTAGAAAACGAGTCACATCCAATCTTCGCCAACTGCCTGTTCAAAATCGTCGTCTCGTCAACCCCGATTTCTATTCCGTCGAATACTCCCCAGAACTAATTTCACCTCAATGCAACCACGATTAACCGCGGAACGAAGCACCAGATGACCGATACATCCTTGCCTACACATGCCAGAGCCGTCATAATCGGCGCCGGAATCGCCGGTTGCAGCGTTGCATATCACCTAACCAAGCTCGGTTGGCGCGACATCGTTGTCGTTGACCAAGGCCCGCTCTTCGAAACCGGCGGGTCGACCTCGCACGCACCCGGCGGCGTGTTCCAGATCAACGCGTCGAAGACAATGACCAGTTTCGCCCGCCAAACGGTCGCCGATTGGTCACAGTTGGAACTCAACGGCGAACCGTGTGTCAACCACGTAGGCAGCCTCGAGGTCGCATGGACGCCCGAACGATTAAACGATTTGAAGCGCAAAGCGGGTTTCGGCCTTAGCTGGGGTGTCGAAGCCAGCGTCATCAATACTGAAGAGGCTCGCGAACTCGTCCCAACGCTCTCCGACCGCATCTTGGGCGCAATCTACGTCCCGTCGGACATCCAAACTACGGCGATCAAACCCGCCGAAGCGATGGCGCGCGCCGCGCGGCAATGCGGCGCATCGTTCCACGGCGACATCAAAATTACCGGCTTCGAGATTGAGAATCGGCGGATTCGCGGCATCAAAACCCAATCAGGAGACATCAAAACCGATCTCGTCGTATCCGCCGTCGGCATCTGGGCACCCAAGTTAGGTGCCATGGCTGGCGTACCCATACCACTCTCCCCGATGCAACACATCTACGCAATCACCGAACCTTTGCCAGAATTCGCGGGCGCAACGTCTGACATCGAACTGCCGTTGGTCCGCCACCAGGATCGCTCGATGTATTTCCGTCAGGAGAGCGACTGTTTCGGCATCGGCTCATATCTTCACGAGCCATTGATCGTCGAGGCCAACGATCTTCCCGACTATGGCGATTCGCCAGTACCACCTGCTGAGATGCCGTTCACTCAAGACCACTTCGATGCCGCACAAACCGCAGCTGGCGAGGTGATGCCCTGCCTCGATGGCGTCGGATTGACGCGGAAATTCAACGGCCTTTTCTCGTTCACCAATGACGGTTTCCCGATTCTCGGCGAAGCGCCACAGCTTCGAGGTTTTTGGTCCGCTCAGGCCGTTTGGATAACGCACGCTGGAGGTATCGGAAAGGCCGTTGCCGAATGGATCGTTAACGGTACACCCACCACTGACCTCCGCGAATGCGACATCGCGCGCTTCCATCCCCACGCTCTCACTCGCCGCTACATCCGAGCGAGGGCCGCGCAACAATATCGCGAAGTCTACGACATCATTCACCCTCTGCAACAGATCGCAGAACCTAGAAATCTCCGACTCACACCGTTCTACCCGCGCCAACAAGAACTCGGCGCCGATTTCGTCGAAGACGCCGGATGGGAACGCCCACGTTGGTACGAATCCAACTCCGACCTTCTCGAATCACTCGATATAGCTGGCGCATCTCGCCAAGGGTGGGAAGCACGCGAGTGGTCGCCCATAGTCGCCGCCGAACACGTCGCCACCCGCGAACGCGTCGCCATGTTCGACCTCTCCCCATTCACCAAACTCGAAGTGACAGGATCCGGCGCACTGGTCGCGCTCCAACATTTGACTACCAATCAGATGGACAAACCGATCGGTGCCATCACCTACACCTCTCTCTTGACCCCGAACGGCGGCATAAAGTGCGATCTGACCATCACCCGACTTGCCGAAGACCGTTTCTTAGTCATCACCGGTGGAGGTTCTGGTCCACAAGACCTGAAATGGATTCAGTCAAACCTGCCCAAGGACGCATCAGTGAATGTCACCGACGTATCCTCGGCAACCTGTTGCATCGGCTTATGGGGTCCGCAAGCCCGCACCCTGTTGAAACAAGTCTCTGACGACGACATCGGAAATCGAGAGTTCCCGTACCTCACTTCGAAACCCATCACGATTGTCGATGTTCCCACTCTGGCGGTGCGCATCTCTTACGCCGGCGAGCTCGGTTGGGAGATTTACACACCGGTCGAGTATGGCCTCCGACTTTGGGACTTACTCTGGGAAGCCGGTCAAAATCTCGGCGTGATCGCCGCCGGGTCCGCCGCCTTCGACTCGCTACGCCTCGAAAAAGGCTACCGTCTCTGGGGTAACGACATCCACACCGAGTACAACCCATACGAGGCCGGCACCGCTTTCACCGTAAAGATGCAAAAAGGCGACTTCATTGGCAAGAAAGCGCTGCTCAACACCTCGACCCATCGACCAACGAGAAAGCTGTCGTGCATGACCTTGGACGACCCTGATCGAGTAGTCATGGGTAAAGAACCGATCATGGACGGAGACCGAGTTCTCGGCTACGTAACCAGCGCAAACTTTGGTCATTCTGTGGGCTGGGGCATCGTCTATGGGTACCTCCCAATCTCTCACACCCAACCAAATACCAATGTAGAAATCATCTATTTCGGCGAACGGCTCCAAGCTACCGTCCAAAAAGAACCCCTTTACGATCCAAAAGGCGACAAAATGGCATTGTGAATTGCTACCTCCCCAAATAATGAAGCACAACATTTCGGCAGAATTTACTTAACCGCTCTCCACTTTTACTGGTAGCATCACCGCATGATCAGATAGTCCCTCGCAAATTGGAGGTGATCAGGTGAGCCAGACGCTGACAATCGACGGCCTAAAGCGCCGAAACTGGCCTATCAATTTGAGGCAGAGCGGGAACAGCGACGCCCGGATACTCATCTCCACTCGGATCAGAAAATCCCCTTGGTGGCACCTCTCTAAAGCCGCTGGTTGCAGGGCATACACAACCTACAACCACCTTTACCATCCTCGTTCGTACATCAAGCCCGAGGACGGCGGTTTGCTCGCGGAATACCAGTTCCTTACCGAACACGTCAGCATGTGGGACGTGGCCGTTGAACGACAGATCAGAGTCAAGGGGCCCGACGCCGCAGACTTCGTCAATCTCCTGATCACCCGCGACGTCCACTCAATCCTCCCACCGATGCAAGCGCGCTACGTGATTCTTTGCAATCAGTATGGCGGTATCATCAACGACCCTGTGCTGCTCCGCGTCGCCGACGATGAGTTCTGGTTCAGCATCTCCGACTCGGATGTCCTGCTCTGGGCCCAAGGCGTCAACTCGTTCGCCAACTTCGACGTCGAAATCCACGAAATCGACGTCTCACCCGTGCAGATCCAAGGCCCGAAATCCGCTGCCCTCATGGAGAAGATGTTTGGACCTCACGTCAGAGAAATCCCCTACTATGGATTGATCCACGACACACTCAACGGTCACCCGGTAACCATCTCTCGAACTGGATTCTCAGCCGAAGTCGGCTTCGAAATCTACCTCCACGACGCAACCATCCACGCTGACGACATTTGGCCTCATATCCTCGAACAAGGCAAGGAATTCAACCTCGGCGTCATCGCTCCCAGCCACATCCGGCGCCTCGAAGCCGGAATCCTCTCATACGGTCAGGACATGGACATCGAGAACAACCCCTTCGAAGTCCGCCTCGGCTGGCAAGTTGACCTCGAAAAGGAAGCCAACTTCATCGGCAAGGACGCCTTGGCACGCATCAAGCAACGCGGAGTCCAACAGCGACTTGTGGGTCTCCAACTCGGCGGTGCACCGATCACTTGGTACAACGAAGATTTCTATCTCGTAAAGAATGCCGAAGATGGAAACGACATCGGATATATTACTAGCGCGTTCTGGTCCCCAAACATCAACTCAAACATCGCCCTTGCCGTCATGCCGAAAACCTATTGGCGCATGGGCACTAAAGCGAAAGTACGGCTCCCCGAAGACGGCATCGTCGACGCAACCGTGGTCCGGGTCCCCTTCCGCGACCCAACGAAAGAAGTCCCCAAAACCGCCCTGTAACGACCACTGTTGATAGATTTACGCCCCGCCACCCGTCATCGACCCTATATCCCCAACGGCCATACCCACATGATGAGCGGAATCGAGACGGTGACGATCACGATTACCAGCGGGAGCCCTAATCTAAAATAATCACCAAACTGATAACCGGCCGGGCCCATCACTATCGTGTTTGACTGATGGCCAATCGGAGTGAGGAACGCCGACGACGCACCGATGGCAACCGCCATCAAAAACGGATCTGACGCAGCTCCGAGCGTCGTCGCGACACCTATCCCAATCGGTGCCATCAGGATCACCGCCGCGGCGTTGTTTATCACTGCCGACAGCAACATCGTCGTAACCAAAACAATTCCGAGTGTCGCCCATGCGGGAAGCGATCCGCCTAAATCCGCGATGACCATCGCGACACGCGCCGCGCCACCGGTCGTTTCCAACGCTTCGCCGACCGGTATCATGGCCCCCAACAGGACAATCACAGGCCAATCGATCGCTCGATACGCCGCCTGAAGCGTAAGAATTCGGGTCAACAGAAGTACCGCTGCGGCGCCCACGAAGGCGAGTTGAACCGGCACAATTTCGAAGCTGGCCAGAAGCACTGCCCCCACAAAAACCGCGACCGGGAAGAATAGACGTTGTCGTTGCCCAACCCGAAGCTCGCGCTCGGCCAACGGCAGCAGACCAAGCCGAGGCAGTGCCGCCTGAACTAACTCTGTCCTTCCTTGGAGAAGTAGAACATCACCCGGACGAAACGCTATTCTCCCTAACCGCCGCGCGAGTCTCGTACCACGTCTCGAAACACCGAGCAAGTTCACTCCAAAAGCCGCGTGCAGGTGTAAGCCGCGGGCTGTCTTACCCCGCGCGTCGCTGTCCGGGCCGACAATCGCCTCCACCAAGGTCACGTCCTCAGAACTCAGCGATTGATCGATCTCTGCGCGCATGTCTCGAGAACCCTCGAGTACGAAGCCGGTCGAGTCAGTAAACGCCCGAAGATCCTCAGGATCAGCTTCGACAATAAATATGTCATCTGCATCGATCACCTCATAGCTCGATGGCGCACCATAAACCACACCCCGACGCAGCAAACCCACGATCGCAACGTCCTCCTCCGCCATCTCCTCAAGATCGCGCACCAATTGGCCGACCAACCGAGAATTTTCGGGAACGCGAACCTCGGTCATGTAATCCTCGATATGCAGCGTGTCACCCAGCGCCAAAGGGGCCTTACGAGGCGGGATGAGACGCCAGCCAACCAACGCTATGAACACGATCCCGGCGACTGCGATCCCAAGTCCCACAGACGTGAAATCGAACATGTGAAATGGCTCTCCGGATTCCTGCTGCCGAAAGTTGGAAATAATGATGTTGGGTGGCGTGCCGATCAGCGTTGTCAAACCTCCGAGGAGAGATGCGAATGCCAGCGGCATGAGGAAACGCGAAGGGAGGTCTTTACTGCGGTTCGATACTCTGATAGCCACCGGCATCAGTAGGCTCACCGCTCCAACGTTATTCATGAAAGCCGAAAAAAACGCCGTGATACCAGACAACGACAACACTCGTGCCGTTGAGCGATCCGGAACGCGGGAATACCAAGCGGCGATTACGTCAACCACCCCCGAATTCTGAAGCGCCCGGCTGAGCACCAAAACACCCGCGACGGTCACCACCGCCGGATGACCGAATCCCTTAAACGCCTCCGCTGCCGGCACAATCCCCGCGAACGTTAGCACAAGCAATGCAAAAAGCGCAACGATATCGTAACGCCACGTGCCCATCACAAACATGACGAGCGCCAAAATCAGTACCCCGAATACGATTATTTCATCCAATGAAATCGGACTCCTTTTACACCGGAATTTGAAAAAATGGAGTAATCACGAGTCTATCCACGGTTCGCTCAATCCATGCGCCCACACCGCACATTGAACTACAAACACGTTGAACCCAACATGACAAACCCAGCCCTCGCCCACCGCCAGGTTATTCTCGTTCCAATACATTCCACGGCATCTCAATACCCCAAAGGCCCATTGGCGATTTCGAATTTTGGCGTGGAAAATAAGGGGTTTCGATGCCATTCACTGGGCTGATTGACGAATTTCGCAAATCAAGACGCGTTCAGATCGCATATTCGTATCTCGCGTCAGATATTCGTTGAGACTTCGTATCATGGCAATCATCTCAATCACTTAACATCAAAACTTGCGCCACCCCGTAGGCGCGAACAACACGCAGGAATTTCCCAAATGTCCCTAAAAATCGCAGCCAATCTAACCATGATGTACAACGAACACGATTTTATGGATCGTTTCGCGGCTGCATCTCGCGATGGATTCAAAGGTGTCGAATACCTCTTCCCCTACGACTACCCCGCTGACGCCATCGGCGAACAGCTCGAAACACACGGCCTGCAGCAAATCCTCTTCGACTTTCCGGCGGGCGATTGGGCCAACGGTGACCGCGGTATCGCCGTCCAACCACATCGCGTTGGAGAGTTCCAAGACGGTGTCGGACTCGCCATCGAATACGCCAAAGCCCTCGGATGCCAACGGCTCACATGCCTCGCCGGCATCCCCGATGCAGGAAGCGATCCCGACGCCACCGACAATACATTAGTCAGCAACCTCCGTTTCGCGGCCGACGCCGCGGCAGCGATCGATGCAATCGTCCTCGTCGAACCTTTGAATACCATCGATGTGCCAGGCACGTTCGTTTCCGCCACCGCGCATGGCCAACGCCTGATCAAAGACACCGTTCGTGACAACGTTCGACTGCAATTCGACGTCTACCACACACAAATAATGGAAGGCGACCTCGCCCGCAAATTCTCCCGCCTGCTGCCCATCATCGGTCATGTCCAAATCGCCGATAACCCCGGACGTCACGAACCGGGTTCAGGCGAGATCAACTACCCATTCATCCTCGAACACATCGGCAGCTGTGGATACGAAGGATGGATCGGTGCGGAATACATTCCTGCGAGCGATACCAAAGCAGGATTGAGCTGGGCGGATCCCTATCTCTGATCGAAACTGGCTACGCGGCCGCCGAGCCCTCGGTGCCTTCTCCTCGTTGCACGCGCGCCGCAACGTCTGGAAAGTACTTACCAAGGACTTGGTCGACGATACCATCCGCGTCCAATTGCAATTGATGCCGTTGATCCGCCGCGGTGCCATGTTCAACAAAGGCATCCGGCATACCAATTCGGTGCACTGCAACATCGGTGATCCCCGCATCTGTTAGCTCTTCTAACACCGCAGACCCGAATCCCCCGGCAAGCACGTTTTCCTCCACCGTAACGATCCGGCCTGTCTTTCGTGCCACCTCGCAGATCAACTCGCTGTCCAAAGGTTTGGCGAACACCGGGTCCACCACGCTGCACGTTATCCCGTACTCCGCCAATCGATCGGCCGCTTCAACCGCCGCACTGCAAGATTTGCCAAGCGCAATTATCGCAACATCGTCACCATCCAAAACAACCTCACCCTTGCCGATCGGCAGCTGTTCCAGTTCTGAATCCATCGCCACACCAACTGCCGTGCCCCTAGCGATCCGAATCGCAAACGGTCCGTCATAGCGATACGCCGTGTAAATCAGATGTTGCAACTGATTCTCATCTCGCGGCGCTGCAACGATCGCGTTCGGCAGACATCGCAGATAAGTGATGTCAAAAGCGCCGTGGTGCGTCTTACCGTCTTCACCAACGATCCCGGCCCGGTCGGCGATCAACGTCACATCCAAGTTCTGCAGACAGATATCGTGCACGATCTGGTCGAACGCTCTCTGCATGAACGTCGAATATATCGAAACAAACGGTTTGAGATCTTTCGACGCCATCCCCGCGGCCATACTCACCGCGTGTTGCTCCGCGATGCCCACATCGAACACCCGATCTGGAAACTCCTTCATCACATCCGCCAGACCCGTGCCCTCGAGCATTGCCGCGCTGATCCCCACGACCGCCTTGTCATCCCGCATTATCCTCGACAAAGAATCGGAGAACACCTTTGAATAGGTCGGCGCACCAGTTGAATCCCCTAACGGGGAACTCGGCTGGTGAAAACGCACCGGGTCATATTCAGCCGGTTCGAATCCATGTCCCTTGTGCGTCACGATATGCACCAGCGGCACCAAACCTTGCGAATTCATCGCTTGTCGCAACGTCTCTTCCAATGCGCCGAGATCGTGACCATCTATCGGCCCTAGATACTGAAAACCCATCTCCGTCCAAAACATCGTCGGCACTATCAATCCCGCCAGACCAGTGTTGAACCTCTTAACCAAGCGGTACATCAATTCGCCGGTGGGAACCCGCTGGGAAATCGACTTCATTCGATTGATCATTGACTGAAACTCCGGATGCGTGATCAATCGCTTTCGCCAGTTCGTCAAGAAACCGATATTCTCCGAGATCGACATCCCGTTGTCGTTCAAAATGACGACTAAACGATCCGGATTTAGATGAACGATGTTGTTGAGCGCTTCGAAACTGGACCCCGAAGTCATCGCTCCGTCTCCGACAATCCCAACCGTCCACGCTTCCTTGTTCAGGTTCGCCGCACTCTGCGCGATACCCAGTGCGATCGATAGACCCGTCCCGGCGTGACCGGCACACAACGTATCATGCTCACTCTCCGCCGGCTCGCCAAACCCGGACAACCCACCTTCCAATCGGATGTCCTGAAACTCATCACGGCGGCCGGTAACCAGCTTGTGCGTATACATCTGGTTCGTAGTGTCCCACACCAAACTGTCGCGGGGACTGTCAAACACTCGATGTAGAGCCAGGGTAAGCTCCACGATCCCGAGATTGGACGCCAAATGACCGCCACGCTCAGATATCACCGAAATGATGGTTTCACGCACCTCTTCCGCTACCTGTTCAACCTCCGGCAGCGTAAGTTGCTTGAGGTCTCCAGGTGCATCGATACGATCCAAAATGCGACTGGTCATGGTACCCACTCTAAAACTTGTCGGTTGCAACAACTCCACGTCGGCAACCGTACGCGTTAACCACGCTTGATATGTATAGGAATATACCACACCTATGCCCCAAAACGCCGCCGAACGCGCCATCCGAAACCATCTCGATTCCCTTCGGCTAGGTCTCTAACCCCCATTCGCACGTTGCCAAGCGTCGGTGACATCAAGCGATGGATCATTCAAAGGTGAAAGCGTAGTTTGCAATTCCCGCGTAAACTGATTTCGCACTTGATGTCCAAATGACCGCTTAAGCCGAGGGGAAATTGCGGAATATATCCAACATCCTCCATTTCAGATACGATGTCCAGACATTCAAAGGCGACGTATTCGGTGGCCTAACCGCTACCGTGGTTGGGTTGCCGGTCGCGCTGGCGTTTGGTGTCGCGTCCGGGCTCGGCGCCGTAGCCGGCATCTACGGCGCCATCGCTGTCGGGTTCTTCGCCGCGGTCTTCGGCGGCACTAAGTCACAAATCTCCGGTCCGACCGGCCCAATGGCCGTCGCCATGGCCGCGATCGTGACCCTCGCCGGCCCGAACAACCTCGGAGAGGCCTTCGCGATCGTCATCTTCGCTGGCATCATACAGATCCTTCTCGGCGTCCTGAAGATCGGACGTTTCGTCGCATACACTCCCTACTCCGTCATCTCCGGTTTCATGTCCGGCATCGGAGTCATCATCATCATTCTGCAAGTCCTCCCTTTCATCGGCGCTAAAGGAGCATCCGGTGGTCCGGTCGGTGCGATTCGCGCCTGGCCTGACGCATTCACCAGTTTCGGCGTCAGCGCCGCCATCATCGCCGCCGTTACCCTCGCGGTCGGCGCGCTTTGGCCACAACGCCTTAATCGATACCTCCCGTCAACACTGGCAGCAATGATCGCCGGAACCCTCCTCGGGGTGCTTTGGTTAACCGACGCACCTGTGATCGGTAACGTGCCCTCCGGTTTGCCGAGCATTCAATTCCCGCAGATCGAAAGTGATTTCATTGTCAAAGCGATCCAACCCGCCATCATCATTGCGCTCCTAGGCTCCATCGACAGCCTGCTCACCTCACTGATCGCCGACTCCATGACGCGCACTCGACATAACCCGAACAAAGAGCTCATCGGTCAAGGCATCGGAAATACCGTCGCAGGATTTATCGGCGGGTTGCCAGGTGCGGGAGCAACGCTCGGAACCGTAGTCAACCTTCGTGCCGGTGGAACAACGCAGATATCGGGAGTCATCCGGGCGGCGATCCTCCTGGCACTCGTCCTAGGCGTTGGTCGATACGTCGAAAATATCCCCCTCGCCGCTCTTGCGGGAATTCTCATTAAAGTCGGTTGGGACATCATCGACTGGCGATTCATCACGCGCATTCATCGAGTTCAACGCGAACACCTCATCGTCATGGTCATCACCATGACACTCACCGTTTTCCTCGACCTCGTCACCGCCGTCGCCATTGGACTGATCGCCGCCGGAATGGCCACCGCCAGGCAACTCGAAGGCCTCGAACTAGACAGCGTAGTCTCTGTCCCGATCCTCGACCGAGTATTCTTCCAAGGATTCAAAGCCGCACGATCCATGGATGTGTTTGCTGCGCGGGTTGGCCTCGTCTCCCTTCGCGGGAGCTTCACCGTATCCTCCTCCGGCCGACTCATCACGACCCTCAGCGAAGACATCCGCGAACATGAAATCGTTATCCTCGACTTCACTGACACCGTCTACATCGACGACAGCGCCGCTCTCGTCGTCGAACAGATGATCGACGTGGCCTTAACTTTGGATACACATTGCATCCTCGTCGGTATTGGGGGCGTCCCTGAAGCTGCCCTTCGGGCGCTCAATACCATCGACGCGGTACCTGAAGAACACATCGTCGACAAAGTGGACGACGCCAAAATAATCGCACTCGAAATGCTCGGGCTCGATGTAACGCCGGAATCTGGCGGCGCCATCGAAACGCCCACGCTTGAACCAACCACAAACCCAGATGCGACGCTTTAGTTAACATCGGCAAACAACGCGACTCCAATCGAACCGAGGTCATCGTTCAATGTCCGAAATGCTCAAACAAGGCGACCGCCTGCCGAAACTCAATTTGCAACTCGTCGACGGCGGTGGCCTCACGCTACCCAGCGGAATGAAAAGTCGCTATGTCGCGCTGCTCTTCTTTCGCGGCGCATGGTGAAGCTACTGCCGTAGGCAGCTAGGTAGCTACCAAGAGAAAATCGACGAACTCGAAAAACTCGGCGCGGGAGTCATCGCCGCAACCGTCGGAACCCTCGACGAAGTCAAATCGATGCGCGACGACCTAGGCCTCACCTTCCCCGTCGCCTACGGCATGACCGAAGCCGAATTCGAACCACTCGGATCCCTGTGGACAACCGACCATCACGGCCGCTACATGCAACCCACCGAACTTCTGCTCTCCCGAGGCGGCGTAGTCTTCGGCTCCATGTACGCATCCGGCCCCGTCGGCCGCATGTCCGTAGAAGAAGTCCTAGTCGCCATCAAATCCCGCGAACAGCGGTAACCCCAAACACCAACGCGTGTGAACTAGGATGCGAAAGATGGGGAAGGATGGTTTTGGGGGCGGGTTGCCCTCCCCTTCGCTTCGCGTAGGGGACGCGACGTAGGGGCGGGTTTGAAACCCGCCCTCGCACGCAGGAGATGCTCGAAATTCCCGACGGACCCCCTCTTCAATCGGCCCGATCAAAGACGGGCTTCACACAACTACGTAACCCACCATCACACCTCAACCACCACCAACCAAATCCTTACCATCCTTCCCCATCCTTCGCATCCTAGTTCATACCCTCTGTGCGTTAACATCATCAAAGCCAACAAACACGCACACTCATCACGAAAGGCTCCAACTCAATGGCTGACCGATCCTTCACCCCCGTCGACGTCTCCGACGACATCCTCGACCGCTTCCGCAAACTCCCCATCGCCACCACCTGGGCCGCCGTCGCGAACGTCGCCGGCGTCACCCTACCATTCATGGAAGGCGTCCGCAACTTCACCACCGGCAAACGCCTCGCCGCACGCGCCCGAACCCTTCGCTTCCTTCCGCCCCGACCAGACCTCGACGTCGAAACCAAAATCGGCGAGGAATCCCCCGAATATCGAGCCATGGCCCGTTGCGGACCCGGCGATGTGCTAGTCGCCGACCTCATGGGCAAACAGTGGGCCGCCGTCGCTGGTGACGTAAAACTCCTCCAGCTCAAAATGAACAACGCCGACGGCCTAGTGACCGACGGCGCAATCCGCGACCTCGGCGTCCTCGAAGACGAAAACTACGGCCTCATCGTCTACGCCCAAGAACGCTCCCCCTACGGCGGACGCCCCTGGGCCGACCCCGCCTACGAAAACTGCGACATCCAATGCGGCGGCGCCCTAGTCCGCCCCGGCGACGTCATCGTCGGCGACGACGACGGCTGCGTAGTCGTCCCCTCCTGGTTCGCCGAAGAAGCCGTCCAATGGGTCGAAGAACACGAAGGCGTCGAAAACTACGTCAAACAGAAGATCCTCAACGAAAACGTCCGCCCCGGCAAATACTACCCCCCGACCGATGCGACGATGCAGGAATACCTCGACAGCCTCAAATAACCAACACGCCAATCGGGTTTCCCCCGCTCGCGGGGGAAACGTCCGGGGCCTGCCCCGTACCCCGATACGGGGGACAAAGGGGGCGCGAAGCGAGACCCGGAGGGGTTGTAACGCCAAAACACCGCCCTACCGTAGTTCACGCACACCTCCGTCATTCGCGTACCCTCTTACGTAATTCCGGCACCCGCTTTCGTCATTCCGGCGAAAGCCGGAATCCAGAGGGGCGGCGCGGCGGGGTCAGCATAGTAAACACACATGACTAACCCCTAGCAATACGCCCAAGGCAAACATCATCTAGGAAACCATGACACGCATGCGAAATTTCCTAACGGCGATGTGGGATCAGTTCGGCAAGTTTGCCCACGCTGTCCGTGAACGATGGCCCGTCCTGACTTTCATCATCCTAACCTTCTGTCTACCTTTTTACGTAATGGCGTGGTGCCTCGACGTCTTCGACACCATCGCCTCTAGCGTCACTGTGTCCGTTGCCGTCACAATTTTCCCAGCAATTCAATTCCTGTCACCGCCTGAGCCATTTACAAAGATCAGCAACATAGGCTGGTTTTCAGCCTTCGCATTAGTTGGATTGGCACTCTTTTTCGGGGTGGACGATGATATTCGATTCCTAACATTCAGTGCTATGTTCGTGATATTTGCTTTGCCTTTGATCTGGATTTTCTGGCAAATCGTCCGTCATGAATTGATCCTGATCCCGGGTTTCGCGCTCGCGCTAATCGCAATGCTGGTCTACTGGGCTGGTGCGTTGACTAAAGACGAATTGACGTCAGATCTATTGCTCTTGCCTCTGCCGTTTATCTTCGTTGTCGCGGTGGGTTGGGCACCAATCGGGTCACTTGCCCTGAATATCGCACGTAAGTACAAGAACGTTAGGATTTGGGGGCCGGCAACCCAAGCCTTAGCAATGGGCTTACTCTTTATGCCTGCGTTCCTCGCATCCTTCACGATCCCCAACGTCCTCGAACTCAGCGATCCATGGTCAGCCGCGTGCGTAACGATTGTCGGAGTCGTATTGGGCGCTGTAATCTCAGAACCTCTAAAGAACATGTTCTTAGAATGGGGAAACTTAAAGCCCGAAACCGGCACTCCCAAATAGCATCACCCCAACTCAACTGCACATCATCAAATCTCATCGTTCACACTCTTTCGCATCCCAGTTCACCCTCGTGCAGTATCATCGTCAAAGCCAACAACCAACACGCACAGAAGGCTCCAACTCAATGGATGATCGATCCTTCACCTCCCGTCGACGTTCCCGACGACATCCTCAACCACTTCTGCAAGCTACCCATCGCCACCACCTAGGCGGCCGGAGAAAAAACCGCGTGGCAACTCGCACTTTTGCCTCTGTTTTGACTGATAGTTCGCTACGCGTGTCTGCTCGATACCTATCGATTAGTAGGTAACGATCATGTGTTTCATCGGACGACGGCGAACTAGGACACGATGGCGACGGCGCACCAACGGCGGTCCCTGGTCTGAGTGGATAGAGGGGCCCTGGTCAGAATGGAGAGAGGGGCCGTCCCCTAGCGTTAGTCGAAAACGACGTATGCCCGAAAGCATTCCAGCGCCAAGAAAACGGCCCGTTTGCCCTCGATGTCAAGGAAACGGATATCAAGGCGTATGGGCAAGCGGGGGGTTACGTAATAATCAAAGATGCGTAGGTTGCCGCGGATCGGGATACCTATCAACTTCACGAACGAAAACTCCCTTTTGGCGAACTCTGACGCTAGCATTGACGATTGCTATCGCGGGTTACTTGGCATTGTCGGCTACGTCACCCGAAACGATCGATGAACTGATGAACTCTTGGAGCGGTTTATTCGATGAAATGTTCGAACGTTAACCGACAGAAGGATAGAGACCTTCCTGTTGCTTGATGCATCCGGGTTCCGATAAAATCCCACGCTCACACCAAACGGCATCAGCCCCTCAAAATTGAAAATGTGGAAGTTCACGTCGATAGTCCTGTTCCTTACCATCCTGGGATACCTTGCCATCAGCGCAACTCGTCCTGACATAAGCCAGCAGTGGAACAATGAATGGCGGTCGCTGTTTCGCAACGCTCCGCGCATTATCTTGGTTACGCCAACGCCCGAGCCACAAGTTATCGTAACTACTCCATTGCCAACCTCGACGCTGCTGCTTAATACACCTACACCGGCAACAACTCCGATACCGATTAGCACCGCAATCCCAACCTCGACGCCAATTCCTGCACCAACGGCAGTTCCAGTAGCAGTCACCCCATATCCGACTTTGCCTCCCATGGTTCAAACCCCCTCGCCGACCAGCACAGCAACCTCGACCACAACTCCGACACCAACTCTCACGCCGACACCATCGCCAACTCTAGTACCGACACTTGCCCCAACACCATCTATCACTCCCACTCCGACCAGTACCGCAACGCCTATCCCTACTCCCGTTCCGACCGTTGAACCCACGCCAACCAGTACACCGGAATTAGAAGTTCGTCGATTAGAGGATCTAGCTCACGAATTCATAAACGTGCAACGCGTAAACCATGGACTAGAACCTTTGGAACATATCGAGAAAATCCGATTGATCGCCCGTTCACATAGCGAAGACATGGCATTGCGAGACTATTTTTCGCACGACAGTCCTGAAGGGCTAGATCCAACTGATAGAGCACAACGTGCGGGGTACAGCTGTCGCAAGGATTTCGGACTTAGATATCGGATCGGTCTCGCTGAGAACATCCACCAAGGATGGTTGTTCGAGGGATACCGAACGATCAATGGCAGAACTACACCGTACAACCTGTACTCACCCGAAGAGATAGCCCACAACGCGGTTGAAGGTTGGATGAACAGCCCCGGCCATCGTCAGAACATTCTGGATTCATCGTATGACCGCGCTGGGATGGGCATTGCTATCGCGGATGACGGAAAAGTCTTTTTCACCCAGAATTTCTGCTAACCCAACAATGCCAATCATCTACACCATCCTCCTATGGGGCGAAATCAACGGCGAACGACCCCCCATCTCCGAATACTCCATCTTCATCCCGTCACTGCCTTAAGCCTGCACATCCGTCTCAAAATCCTCTCAAAGTTTTTCGCCATTTAACTCTCACGCAATCGAACTTTTACTCAATGGTGGATCGCGTGCAGTGTTTCTCTGTTCGATTGTGTTGGTGATCACTCATCCTTTTTCGAAAAGAATACAGCCAGCATAATCGCAACGAGAACCGCGTATACAAGCACCAAGACCCACGCTAAGCCTAGTCCAAACCATACTTCTGAATCGGTCGGGCGTTTTCCCATAGCGTCAGCAATCCAGAAATACGCACTGACACCGCCGAATATTGCAGCAAGTGCGCCGCGCGTGGCTCGAAGCCGTTTCGTCACGCTTGAGTCTAAGCTCATGAGCAACAGCATTAGTGCCGCGCACAGAGCCATCAAAGGTCCGTGTATTCCGCCTTGGTAAGGGTCATTTGCTATCCAACCCATGCCGACGACAAAGGTGACGAACGCCATCAAGGTCGCCCCGGCTTCGACACTTAGAGCCACTACCTGTTTGTAGGTCAATTCGGATCTCCTTTCGTTGTATCGATTCCGTGATCATATCTCAGCATTTGAGCGTTGGCACGAATTCCAAAATCGGCGAATCAAGACGGACGAAAGTCGTCAACATAACCAGCGATTCTGTGCCCATGATATTCATCCCGCAATACGAACCCACTGAGTAGTCGACCAACTTACTTTTGCCTGCCTGATCAACCACCACCCACGTCAAACGACGAAGCTCAAGAGAATTGGCGACATGCCCGCGATCTAAGCCAGAACCAGACAACACGCCACCTAACGATCCCAACGATCACCGCAACCGAATGGTCCGTCAACCACGACTCCTTCTCCATCTCCGCCGACATCGCCGACCTCCTAGCCCAACACGGCAACGGCGTCTACACCATCCTCCTCTGGGGCCAAATCAACGGCGAGGACGTCCCCATCTCCGAATACTCAATCTTCATCCCGCCACGCCAATAGATCGGACAAAAGGGCGACCAGAATTTTCGCCATTGGCTTCAATTGCACAACGCACGTACCATATAATGCAGGCATGCGTGAACACGATGATGAGGCACAACTCGCACAAGCCCTGAACGTCACCTCCGATTCGAGGCAATCGATATGGACAATCCGAGCGGAGTGGATCGGTTGGTTCTACCTGTTATTCACATCGCAGGCCGCACCGTTGATCTTCGCGCTCTGGTGGTCCGAGAACTTCAGCAGCACGCACGATAACATAGCAAGTACGATAACCGCCATAGTCAGCGGCTCCGCATCCCTCATCTTCGTAGCCGCCACTGCAAGCGTCATCGAACTGGAGGCAGTAATGGTACTCAAAACCCTACTCGAACGACATTTCGAAAAGAAAGACCGCCAAAGGGCTGAACAAGAGCGACAGTCCAAACTGGAACGCGAAAAACTACGTGCCGAGCTTGAACGTGGCATCGAAATCGGCCGACAACTCGAACGCGAGGAACGAGCCGCACCGCGCAACGGGAACAATCACAACGGCGACCAAGAAAAGTAAGCACGGCAACCACAATCATCGAACTTGAGGTACTAGTGGTTCTCAGAAAGTGGTACCGCGATAGGGTGCTGTGCACAACCTCACTTACGACGGATTCACGGTCAGATCACATGCGCCTCCCCGTTGCCCGGCCCCTCTGGATTCCGGCTTTCGCCGGAATGACGGAGGTTATGCACAGCACCCGATAGGGCGGCCGAAAAGCGTCGAGATGCCTACAAAAAAGGCTTCGAAGCAGGTCGCAAAGCTGAACGCGAGGCTTAAGCTGTGTCCAGCGGCAGTTCTTCCAACAAAAACGAAAAGACCTAACCCAACAACCTCCCCTTCACTACATCCATATCCAACTCCACGCCCAGCCCCGGCCCCGTCGGCGGGATGTAGTACCCGTCTTCGAACACCAACGGCTCCTTGAAGATGATCTTGTGCAACGGCCCCTGGTTCGCCTCCGCAATCATGAAGTTCGGCGAACAAGTGTCTAGCTGAATCGCAGCCGCAGCCGCGATCGGACCGCAATACATGTGCGGCGCAATCACCGCATAGTGCGCCTCCGCTATCGCCGCTATCTTCTTCGACTCCATGATCCCGCCGCACTGACCTAAGTCCAGTTGGATTATCTGCGCCGCCTGTTTCTCCAGCAGGTTCGAAAACTCCCATTTCGTCACCAACCGCTCACCCGTCGCAATCGGTATCGACGTGTGCGCCGCAACCCGAGCCATCTCCTCCACGTTCTCAGGCGGAACCGGCTCCTCAAACCAGAACGGGTGATACTCCTCCAAGAAATCCGCCACCCGGATCGCACTGTAAGTCGTCAACTGACCATGCGTCCCGATACCCACCTCCAGCTCGTTCCCGACCGCATCCCGCACCGCCTTCCAGATCTTCGCCGCCTGCGTTATCTCCGGCAACCCGATATCTCTGGGTCCCGGGAACAGCGGAGTGAAGGGATCGATCTTGCACGCCGTGTTCCCCTCTTCGAGTAACTTCTCCGCGATCGGACCCGCCGCCGCCGGGTTCGCCATGAACCCGCCCTCCGGTTGCGGCATATACGCATACGCCCGCAACTTCTCGTGAAACTTCCCACCCAGCAAGTTGTAGATCGGCTGCCCCGTCGCCTTACCCACTATGTCCCACAACGCCATCTCCAACGCGCTGATCGCCGGCGTCGAATGCAGACTCGGATGCCGGAAATCGTGCCGGCTCCCATACATCCTCTGCCACAGCAACTCGATATTGAAGGGATTCTCCCCGATCAGCACATACCGTCCATACTCCTCCAGCAGCGAGATTATCGACTGCAAATCCACCACATTGCCGGAATACCCGCTACCCGTAACCCGCTCACCAAGCCCCACAATCCCCTCATCCGTAATCACCTGCACAAACAGCAAATGCTGCCCACCAATAAACGGCGGATCATTCTCCACCACCATCGGTTTGACATCAACAATCTTCATCACGCAGTCCTCTCATGCATTAACGACTGCGGCAATTCTAGCAACATTAACCCGTCATTCCGGCGAAAGCCGGAATCCAGAGGGGCGTGGCAACGGGGAGGCGCACGTGATCTGACCGTGAATCCGTCGTAAGTGAGGTTGTGCACAGCATCCCTTCGCGAAACGAAAGCTGGGTGTGCCCGACGGCAGGTGCCCCAGTTTCCACATCAATCATCAGCCAGTTACCTCATACCAACGCCGAATCCAATCGATCCCTATTCTGATACCCCTTCACCTCAACCGCACAAACGGCAACCGCTTCAACGTCTGATTCCGCGGATCAACCTCAATCCCAGCCGACGCGAATGCCGTCATTCCCATAACCGGGGCCGAATCCTCATCCCCCATCAAAATCGTCGTCCCCACAACCTCACCCATCAACTCAACGCGACCAGTCGTCACCGACACCCGGTGCTCGCTGCCATCGGCCAATCCATAGATCCGTTCGCCCTTCGCCTCCAACCCGATCGCCTCCAGAAGCTGACGAGGCACAAGGCAATCAGTCGCCGCAGTGTCGACCAGAAACGAACCCTCCCAAAACCGCTCCGGGTCCGCAGGATTCCGGACCGTCGCCGTCACATGCATAACCATCAACAAACTCTCTTTCCGATTCAACCCCAGACTCACAAACCACCCACGCGTTGATTCTTACACCACCCCACCAACCACCTGTTTTAGAATCGGAAAGACGCATACCTCGCATTCGCGTTCTCGTGGTGGGCGTAGTGTAGCGGTTAACACGTCAGGTTGTGGCCCTGAAGATCGAGGGTTCGATTCCCTCCGTCCACCCCACTCTATTTTGCGAATTCGAGAGTATCCGTGCGCCCGTAGCTCAGGGGACAGAGCATCTGGCTTCGAACCAGAGGGTCGGGGGTTCGAATCCCTCCGGGCGTGCCACCAATCCTTTCACCAACGTTTGAAACTCCCTTCGCAAAGCGCTTCGTATCAAATAACAAATCCCATTCCGGAGTCAGTAGTATGGAACCCCATTCAGGAATAATTGCCGTCCTCGCTTTCGGATTCTTCCTCGGACTCAAACACGCCACCGACGCCGACCACGTAGTCGCCGTCGCCAACATCGTCGGCAAAGAGCGAAACATCTGGCAATCCATCTGGCTCGGCGCATCCTGGGGAGCTGGTCACTCCGTCCCCCTCGTCATCCTCGGAACCGTCGTTTTGATCTCCAACGAGATCGCGATTGAACGCTACGAAGCCATTGCTCCATTCCTCGAAGTCGGCGTCGGAATCATGCTCGTATATCTCGGCGTTAGCGCCGCGTGGAACGTCCTGCGCGGCAAACTCCACATCCACCAACACGACCACGGCGTCGGCCCTCACGTCCACGTCCACGCCACGCACCAGCCTCAAGCTTCACACGCACGTCTATCCCAACACAAACCCAACAGCGACAACCACAACAGCTTCTTCATCTTGGGTAGACCCGTCTTCCGCGTAAAATCCTTCGCTATTGGCATCGTTCACGGACTCGCCGGAAGCGCCGCGGTGATGGTCGTCCTCCTTCCCACGATCGACTCGACCTTGACCGGCCTCGGATACATCGCCCTCTTCAGCATCGGCACCATGCTCTCGATGGCGACCCTTACCATTTTCCTCGCATTGCCGTTCAAAGCCGCGGCCTCAAAACTCGCTCTCAACCGGGCCATCACCCTCGCCGCCGGTGCCATCAGCATCGCCGTCGGCGCCATCCTGATAACAGAATCTCTATTCGACGCCACCATCATGCCGTTTTAACTCGACGATCGTCGATCTTCACTCGTTCGGGTCGTCAACCGCCAAGTTCGACCTTCTAAAGTGGCTCGTGCCCATCATTCTGGGACAAACCGGCATCGTCTTTGCCATCGCCGAAATCTGGGGCTGATAGCGATCGGCAAGAGTTCAACGGCCGATCTGTGAGAGCCGCCCCTAACTTGCTACGATTACCCCGCCGCGTAACCTTTCGTATTTCATAACCACTTGCCCATTTATGCGCTTCTGATGTAATCCTCAAGTGCTAGCGCGTGCGAATTGAGCGCATCGTTGCCGCGAGCATCAGGTTTCTTTGCTGAGATTTCCTTAACGAATCTGAGTAGGCTCACAGCATTTTGCATATGATGGTCTTTCCACCATTCGCTACATACGTAAAACCTTCCACCGTATCTATATTTCCAGTATCTGCTTTGACGTCCTTCAAACCTACCCGCTTCTACGCTACGCAGAAGAGGAAAATTACCGGTCGTGAGACCCAGGATTCGTTTGCAGAAATCCCTGTCCATCAACTTCTGTATGTCAGCCTCATCAAGAAGCGTGGGATGGTCTTCTAACAGCGTCTTCATTAAACCTCGCACGATTGGCTGTATCTGACCACCGGAGTTCCGGGAATGCTCGGTCATGGAGCGTCTATGAATAGGCGTACCGGAACTACGAATGGGTTGCTCGAACGAACTCCGAACCGGGACCGTTTCAGCAACGTCGGCTAGATTAAGCAGTTTCGATGATCGGATGAACAGCTCGGAGGTATCCGCTACAGTGTCCGCTTTGGCAAGTGTCTCACTCATCATAGTGCCGAAACCGTCGTTCATTATGAGATGCCATTCCGCCACCTCTGAAGGGTACTCTCCACGTAACGTAACGAAGATGTTTTCCAACGTTTGTTGGTCTCGACGATTTACTTTCGGCGAAAGAAAGTAAACGTGGAACTTTCTGGCCGTACGCAAGTATCCGTTCAGAAGGAGATATGTGCGTAGCATCTTCTTGAGGACATTATTGGCAACGCCGACGGTATAGTTCAATCCGCTTTCATGGAACGCGACATCCATAGCATGAACGTCGCCCATCTGATCAATCCCGATGACGTCTATCTCGCCCTGTCTCATGAATTGAGCGGAATTTTGCGTGCCTCTGAACACTTGACCGCTGACGTCGAAACGCTGTCTCATGGATTGAAACATGCCTTCAAGCTTCTCGTCGGGGATTTGCCGATCCCAATGGTCCGATGCCTTCCAGTTCGTTTGCACTATCAAACATTGCTTGACGTGTCGCAAGTACGAGTAGCAGAGAGATTCACCCACCTCAATTTTCATGCGTCTTTGTTCCTTTTTGGTTCTGTGTCCCCATTACACTACCCTAGCGCTCCACCTAACTCGCCACCGCGCCCTCAACGACGTTGTCGCACCACTCCCGGACGCCCCAAAAATCTCTTCGTGGCCATCTGGGCGAATCCAACTCCAACATCCATAACATGTCCATGAAATTGGTCGCGATCCGATACGCCAAGGGTGCATCGGGTGTCGCGTAGAACGTTACGCAGGAATCCAACAGGTCGACCATCAAATCGGACGCAATCGCCGCCCGTCTCCCGTCGGTGACATTGATATCGATATCAGACACCGCGGCCGAACCTTCGCAGACCGCTTCCAGATCCGCACCTTCGATGATGCCAATTGAGTTAGCAATCGGCGAGTTGATCACATCAGAAAGTGCCATTCTCACCGCCGCTTCCGTCGCCGGCGAGGGATCGTCGAAATACCAGACGCAGTTTCCCCACATCCTGATTCCGACCAATGAATATTCGATCTGTTCAAGCTTCTTTTCGTCGATCGGATTCCACCAACCCTCCGGCAAATCGATCGATGTCGGAGTTACTACCGCGTACTCGGTAGAGACCTCATACGGTCCACGAGCTTCCGGCGTTGGAAACGTTCGCCCACTCTCGAGCGTCCCACACGCCGCAATAACGATCATCGTGACCGCTATCGACGCAACGACCAGTATCGAAATCGCACCCTTGTTCAATTCATCTAGCCAGTGACACCACGAGTTTTGCGAGAGTCCGCGTCGGCGCACCGGTCGCGCCCGCCGTGCGGAACATCCTCCGGTTGCCGGTGACCATCGAGACCGAAGCGATGTCGATATGCACCCAAGGCGTATCTTCCGCGAACTCCGAAATGAAGTGCGCCGCGGTTATCGATCCCGCAGGAGCACCTCCGCTGTTTTTTACGTCGGCAATATTCGAACGGTTCAATCGCTTCGAGGTCGCATCCAACGGCAATCTCCACATCCCATCGCCCGAAGCCTCCGCCGCATCCATCACCGAGCCGACCAACGCATCGTCGTTGCCAAAAACCGCCGCATTGCCAGTGCCAAGGGCGACCCGAGCCGCACCCGTCAACGTCGCGACATCGATGATCCGTGCTGCGCCATTATTCCGCGCGTAACCCAACGCATCGGCCAACGTCAATCGACCCTCCGCATCAGTGTTATCTATTTCTACGTACTTGCCGTTCATCGCCTGAACTACATCGCCAGGTCGTTGCGCTCCACCGCCTGGCATATTCTCAGTTATTGGAAGCACCGCGTGAACATTGATACGAGGCCGGAGCCCACCAACGATCTTCATCGCCGCCAAAACTGCCGCACCGCCTCCCATGTCCCCTTTCATCGTAACCATCCCTCGAGACGGCTTTAACGACAACCCTCCCGAATCGAACGTGATGCTCTTGCCAATCAACCATACGTTATTGCTCGCATCCGACGGATCGCCCGCGTATGTCATATGCAGGAACTCCGCTGGACGGTGCGATCCCTGCGCCACACCCGCGAATGCGTTCATGCCCATCGATCTACACTCGTCCAGACTCATTGAGGTCAGCTGCAATCCGTGATCCTCCGCAACTTGCCGTGCTTCGTCCGCCATCGCCACTGGCGACAAAACGTTCGCTGGCTCGTTCACCAGATCGCGCGCGAAGTTCTGCGCCTCCGCGGATGCAATACCTAATCCCAATCCGGAACGCACCTCAGGCAACCTCGAGTCGTTCAACTCGGCTACGTTCATCAGTTCAAGGCGGTCGGACGATTCGTTCGACGTTTGTTTGTACTTGTTAAAACCGTACGAACCGATGATCGAGCCTTCTGCTATCGCTTGTGCCGCCATCGCAGTATCCAACCCGCCGATGCCCGCGCCGTGAACAATTGTCGTCGCCGTCTTGGCAATTCCCTTTAACCGGTTCGCGGCCACAGCCGCAACCTCGCGAACTTCATCGGCGCCAAAGTTGGCTTGCTTGCCCAATCCCATCACCAACACTCGTTTGGGCACGAATCCGTCGTAACGACCTGTAGGCGTATGGATCAACACGTTGTTGCCGCGTTTGCCCGTTATTTCGCGATCGGATATCAACTCGCTAATCAGTTGACCCAACGCCCGATCAACCGCTCCCGTCGCACCGCCCGGGCGTTCAACACCTTCAAAAAGATTCACGATCGCCGCGTCCGACGCGATGTGCGCAATGTCGCCACGCATCGCTTGCAATCTCAGGGTCATATCTGCTTTACCTCGTCAAAAATCCCGCTCGTCGTCGTCGTGTATCGATTCTAGCGAATTACCCACATTGCCGCTTATAACGTGGTTTTGCGGCACGTTTTGCTCCGAAATGCTCAAATGCCTCCATTGAGGGGCACACATGTCTGTTTCGTCACTGTTGGGAAGACAGAGTTTTGAAGAAATCAAGTTTCTAAAACTAATTCAAAATAAATTTTGAAATTTAATTGACGTAAATGTTTCCTCGGGCTAAACTAGATGCTTGTGCGAGTGAATCAGTCTCACGGTAGCCGAACCAGTTGAGACATGTTCACTGCGCTAGTCCTAACAAGGAGGCTTGCAATGCTTAGTCAAGGCAATACATCCCGGCAGGCGCACCAGACCGCGGGCAAGGACAACTCATCCATGCAGCACCGCATCCAGTTAGCCAAGTCTGTCCTGCTCATTACTCTCCCCGAGATCGCCGGTGGACGGAACACCCTCACCGTCATCAACACGGGAATCCACCCGATGGAACCTGTCTTCACCCGCGAAGTCGCCTGAGGGTTCGGTTCCGGAACGGGGCCCTATCCCGACTTAAAGGGATTCGCCCGCTTCATCCGGCACCAAACTCTCAGCAACCGACGTCTAGGGCATTGCATCTCCGACGCTTCGCATCCCAGGCGTCATTCGGACCCGTATCGAACAACCGATACCAGGACTTTGAACTAACTAACGGAGCCTCCAATGTCCCGAGTGCAAATCAAGACAATCGACACCAGCAGCATCAAACTCGACGTCACCTACGCATACAACGTTGAAAAGGCCCTATGGCGCGACTTCAATCTCAACGACGGCAAGAGCCCGACCGACCGTCAAAACCGGGTCACGATGGCAAACTTCGCGCTCCAGGTTAATGTTCCGTCCATCGAAGAAGACCAATACGACATCACGGTCATCGGAACTGGCGTCGGAATGCACGATCCGATCTTCACTCGAGAAGTTCTAGGAGCCAAATCGAACCAACTCTTGCGGTCCATTCAACCCAAACTCGTCTCGCGAGTGGTTCTTCCTAGCCTTCACTTCCTTCACGCCGGCAACCTCGTTTCGTACAACAACCGAGGCGATGCCGAGCCGATCTGTCCCAACGCCGAATACATCATCCCGGCAGAAGAATGGGATACCGCGATGGGAAATCATCCCTTCCACGTCACCGCATACCGCGAGGTCCGAACGGACCTCAAGACGCTACAGCGACTCGACGCCAAGATCACACTCGTCGAAGACGACAACGCCGAAATCGCGCCCGGCATCAAGTTGGAGCGATCCGGTGGCGTTACGCCTGCCAATTCAACAGTGATCGTCACTTGCGGCTCAGAACAGATCATGGCCTCTCCGCTGCTCTTCCCAACGCCGTTCCACATCGACCCGAGTGTTCAGTTCGGATTTAGCATGAACCCGCTCCAAGCATATGACGAAAAAGTCCGGTTGCTCGAAAAAGCTGAGCAGGAACGCATGTGCCTCTTCTTCCCGATGGATCCGCAGCGCCGCGCAGTTTACATCGACCGTGACCGCGCCGGTAACCTCGTCGGAACTCCTACCGACATCCTGGCGCAGCTCGACCCGCACTTGAACTAGTGCGAACAATCAACCGATCAACTCAGGTCGCCTGACCGACGACGACACCATCTGAATCGACACGCCGCAACGCGACATTCTCAATCAGTCCGTCACCGCCGCGTTCGTCAACGGATTCCAATCTGACTTTGACGTAGTTGTCGGTCAATCCTGCGCTCCCGCGACTTCCCTCCCACAACACGGGACGGACCGTACCGATCATCGCATCTCGGAATCGTGACGCACTCCTCGAGGCGATATCGCGCAGCACCGCAGCTCGTTCTGCTTTGATCCTTGGGTCAAGTTGATCGTCGAAGTGGTTCGCAGTTGTTCCCGGCCTTGCCGAATATGGAAATACGTGCACATCGGCAAATTCCGCTGCGCGCATCACGGATACGGACATTTCATGATCCACTTCCGTTTCACCTGGAAAACCGGCAATCACGTCGGTTGTGATCCCGCAACCCCCTACCCTTGCCCGCAATAGCTCGACCTTCTGCAAATACTCATCGGATGTATAAGTTCGTCGCATCCGCCCAAGGATCACATCGCTGCCGCTTTGCAACGGCATGTGGAAATGCGGACACAACCTACCGTCCCCTTCAGCGACCCACAAATCCAACAACCGATCATCAATCTCCGGCGGCTGCAACGAGGAGACTCTAATCCGAGGAATCTCTGTCTTCGCCAACACCGACCGCAATAAGAAGGTCAAATCCACACCGGCCTCCAGATCGAAGCCGTAGTGTCCCAACTGCGTCCCCGTGAAAATCACCTCCCGGCAACCTGCAATCTCCAACCGTCGTACATGGTCAACAATCTCTTCGACCAAGACACTACGCTCACGACCCCTGACTCTTGGCACTATGCAATACGCACAGACCTGATCGCACCCTTCTTGTATCTTCACCGAAGCCCGCGTCCGGCCCAACAATGCCGCGGGAGGAATCACATCCCGACCATCCGCACACGGCGTCAGTTCCACGCTTAGTCGTCGGGCCACCGATTCGACCAACTCGGGCTTTCTCGAATTCCCTAACACTAAGTCGACGCTGTGGAGACTCGCTGTTTCATCGGTGGCTCGTTCCGGATAGCACCCCGTCATAACCGTCAGCGCGTTTGGATACCTACGCTTCGCCGCGGATATCGACTGCCTAGCCTTTTTGTCAGCAACGTGCGTAACGGTGCATGAATTGAGGATGAATACATCAGGTGTCGCTGCGTCATCCCGATCCCGTACCGCAAAACCGGCACGCAAAAACTCCGCCGCCAACAGCTGGGAATCGGCAGTGTTCAACTTGCATCCATGCGTCTCGATTTCGACCGTAGGCATATTGGTTCCGATTCTACGAAGCTAGGGTTCTGCCACGTACAAAAGGAGACGAGCAGACCCAGATATATACTTCATTCAGCGTATCTGCGACGCCAAACGAACATCGCATGGGAAAACAACTACACATGACCGACCGGGTAGTCGTCACAGGGATAGGGCTAGTTACGCCCTTAGGCTCCGACCGCGAAACCACATGGAAAAACCTGATCAACGGTGAGTCGGGTATCGACTATATCGGCGCATTCGACGCCGAAGGGTTCGAGTCTCGGATCGCCGGCGAAGTCACCGATTTCACACCGGAAGCCATCCTCGGTCGTCGGCAGGCGAAGCGAATGGATCGCTTTGCCCAATTCGCCTGCGTTGCCAGTCTCGAAGCCCTCGAACACGCCGGGATCGATATGGAGGACGAGACCGCCGAACGCGTCGCCGTTCTCATCGGTAGCGGCGTCGGCGGCATCATCACCATTTCAGAACAGATCGAGGTCCTCAACGACCGAGGCCCGCGGCGCGTGAACCCATTCCTAATACCCATGATGTTGGGTGATATGGCGAGTGGTCAAGTCTCCATGACGATCGGCGCCAAAGGGCCCAACTTCTCAGTTGTCTCCGCATGTGCCACTGGCACCGATTCCATCGGTGAGGCGGCTGAGATGATCCGCAGAGGCGTTGTCGATGTCGCAATTGCTGGCGGTTCCGAAGCCGCTATCTGCCCAATCGGCGTTTCCGGATTCAACGCCTGCAAAGCTCTGTCAACGCGCAACGATGATCCGCAAGGAGCGTCACGCCCATTCGATGCCGAACGAGATGGTTTCGTCCTCGGCGAAGGAGCTGGAGTCATCGTCATCGAATCGTTGAAACACGCCGAAAAGCGCGGCGCCGAAGTGCTCTGCGAACTGGTCGGATACGGCGCGACGAGCGATGCCCACCACGTTACTCAGCCGCACCCTGAAGGCGAAGGCGCCGCCGAAGCGATGAAAATCGCAATTGAACAAGCAGGCATCGACCGGGAAGAAGTCGCTTATATCAACGCGCACGGCACATCCACTCCGCTCAACGACAAGTTCGAGACCATCGCGGTCAAGAAAGCCTTTGGCGACCACGCGGATAAACTGTCCGTGAGCAGCACCAAATCCATGACCGGCCACCTCCTCGGGGCCGCCGGCGGCATCGAAGCCGGGTTCAGCGTCCTCGCAATCTCTGAATCGGCGGTACCTCCCACCATCAATCTCGAAAACCCCGATATCGACTGCGATCTAGACTACGTCCCGAACATGGCGAAACGTGGACGCGTTCCAGTTGTCATGTCCAATTCGCTGGGATTTGGAGGTCATAACGCCTCCGTCTTGTTCAAGGAATTCGACAGTTGACCACGCGGCGGACGGACGCGTCCAATCGTCCGCAACGCGCCTCTGAAACACCGGCATCACTCCAACCCATCACGTCGCGATGGCGAGTGGCGGACCCGGCACCGGACGGTTTTTACCTGGAGATCGAGAACGCCGCGCCGCGCGGTTCATTGGCGCTAGTTTCAACTCTCCTTTACAACCGCGGCATCCGTAACCAAGACGCTGCCCTGTCGTTCCTCAACGACGGTCTTGACGCGATGCATCCTCCGAGCGCCATTCCCGGCATCGAACACGCCGTAGATGTCATCCTCGAGGCAACCCGCAACGGGGAAGGAATCGGCATTTTGGGAGATTTCGACGCCGACGGCATCACCGCAACCGCGATCATAGTCCTAACACTCCGGAAACTTGGCATCGAACCTCGGTACCACCTGCCGCATCGCGAAATCGAAGGACACGGGATTTCGCTCGAAGCGCTGGAGCGTTTCCAAAAGCAAGGCGTATCCGTAGTCATCACCGTCGATACCGGCATCACCGCGTTCGACGAAGTCGAATATGCCAAAACCCTCGGTATCCGAACGGTCATCACCGATCACCATCTGCCTCAAGGTGACCAGTTGCCGAACGCCGCCGCGATCGTCAATCGTCACCTTTCCGACGACCCTCGACTTGCCGATTTCTGCGGCGCTGCAACCGCGTTCAAACTAGCAATGGCCCTCCTCGCCGAAGCCGAACAATCGCCCGCACCGGAATTGATCTCGCTCGCGGCGGTCGGAACGCTAGCCGACCAAACCGAACTATTGGGAGATAACCGCATCATCGTCCGCGAAGGTTTGAAGATGCTCGATACAACCTCTCCTCCCGGCCTCATCGAATTGACTCGTCTCATTTCCAATCAGATCCGACACGGCGGTCCGTTCGATGCCGAATTCATCACGTTCCAGTTGGCCCCGCGCCTCAACGCGCCCGGACGCATCGATTCTGCAGATCCGAGCCTGAATCTTTTGATTGCGACCGACATTTACCAAGCGATGCAACTCGCCAATTACCTCGACGACGCCAACAAAAAGCGGCGCAGTATCGCTGACAAGGCGTGGCGTGCCGCCAAACCGAAAATCGATGCCGCCATGAGTAGCGGGAACAACGTAATGGCGATCGAAGTCGATGCCACCTTACCGATGGGCGTACTCGGACCGTTGGCCGGCAATGCGTCCGAATACGCCGCGTCGCCCGCGTTCGCCTACCAAGTAATTGACGGTGTCGCACGCGCCAGCGCACGTAGCATACCAGGCTTTGACATCCATCAGGCCCTTGAAGCGGTATCCACGAAACTTCAACGCTTCGGCGGCCACGCCGCGGCCGCCGGTTTTGCCGCCGACGAAAGCCTGATACCGGAAATTACCGACCACCTCGAAACTCAGATGTCATGGTCTGCCCTGAGCTCCACCGTGAATGAACGCGCCGTCAGAACCGTCGACGCCGAGATCAGGCTCGACCAGCTCGGATATTCACTCTGGGAATTCATCGACAAGATGGCCCCGTTCGGCACCGGAAATCGAGAACCCCGATTTCTCGTCCGTGGCGCCGAAACCGCCAACATCGCATACATGGGCCGTAACCAAGACCACGTCCGCCTCGATCTCAAAGACTCCACCGGCCGATCATTCCGCACCGTCGGTTTCCGCATGGCCGACAACCTCCCTCCAACCCGCATCGTAGACGCAGTAGTCAGCCTAAAAACCGACTACTACCGAGGCAACCGGCGAAGGGAGCTTCGGCTCCACGATATCTCGGCGAATCAGTGAGATCACTTGGTCGCACGAAGTCGGTCGCGTCTTTGGAGCGTGTTCCTCATAACCGCAGAGTGTTGAAGTTGACGACCGCATATGGATCGCGGATCGCTACAGCATTCCAAAGTCGGAGGTCAGCAGTGATCAATGGAGTGTCACGAGTCGCTACTCCCACTAGAACGGCGTCAGTAAGACCTAACCAACCAAACTCGGGGACTTTCGACGCGACCTTGCTCAAAACCACGACCTCTTTGCTGTCTTCGATCATCGATTTGAGCAGAGCGAAAAGCTGTGAATTAATATCCGTGGGTCCGTAAGCCAGAAGATTGGAAGTTTCGGTGAGTGTGTTAGGTGTGACGAATATCTTGGATCCATGATCGAGAAGGCCAACCAAGGTTTCGTAGTCCGATTCGGAATATTCCTTCAATCTACGGTGACGATTAATCAGGCTGGGTCGCGTCCTGCCAACCACGAGCAACACGAGAAGATTAGCATCGATGAAGAATCCCAAATGGGCCATCAAATCGTCGAAGTAGGTCCCAAAACTCGTACCTTTAGCGACTCCACATCGCCGCTGACATCGTCGACGCAAATCTCTTTGTATGAACGGTCAGGACGCCCTGCTTCACTCAAAGCACCCACCAACGGGTGCTTCCGATCCCAAGGTCGGGAAAAACCGATCGTGACGAACCACTTATCCGAATCGTAGTCGAATCGGACCTCTTCAAGGCCGATATTTACGACTTCCTCATCGATGTACAGCTCAGCGAGGTAGTCTTTCGCAGTTCGCACTGCCTCTTTTACATCCATGACAACCTCCAAAACTCATTCGATTCGAATTTTAACAATGGCGTGCAGGTAGCGACACCGTATCTAACGCGCCAACTCCCGCTGTCGCTCGCGCCTCGACCGACCCGCAGAAACTCGATCCACTTCCGCAATCTCGCGAACTCTCCGCCGCGGTGCGCCTCCGTCGCGCCCGACGAAACGAACTCTCCAGATGATCCACGGAATCGTAACAATCCACACCAAGATTGCGATCAGATGCGCCTCCTGCAGACCCCAGAACTTCACGTCGTCCAACCGGACGAACTGAATGCCGAAACGGGCCGTCGCATACAGGGCGAGGTAGATTATGAAGATACTGCCCGCTGGGCGAACCCTCCCTCGCAACAAGAAGATCACGCCCAAAATGATGATGTTGGTGATCATCTCGTAAACGACCGCCGGATGGACGGGGCGTTCAACATCGGTCCCGAACAAATCAGGGAATCGATCGATCACCGACCGCGCCGGGCTGTCGATGTCGGTAAAATACCAAGCCCAGAACAGATCCAGTGGGCGCGACCAGTGTTCACCGTTGATGATGTCTCCGATGCGTCCGATCGTTTGCGCAATCAGCAATGGAGCGGCGGCGATATCCATGAAGCGACCAACCGGAGCCTTCGCGAAATACGCGTATATCGAGCCAGCTATCCACCCTCCGAGGATGCCGCCCCAAAGGCCTATCCCGCCATTCCACACCGCAAATATTGACAGCGGATCGTCACCGTAAATCGACCAGTTATCCAAGACGTGCACGATCCGAGCACCGACAATTCCTCCTAACACCCCCCACAACGCGGTGTTGTAGACCTGCTCTTGGTCCAACTGTTCGCGGATCGCTGCCCGGCCGGCCAACCAGATCGCCGTGCCGACCGCTATGAAAGTGAGGAACCCGTGCCACGAAAAAGCGGTGGTCGTACCGCCAAATATGTACGGGTCAAAGGGTATGTTGATCGCTTCAAACACCTAGTATGTGGTCTCCGTCAAGAGTGATCGCCAGCTAGAGAACGATTCTATCGCGCCGACCAACATTCTCGATGCCATTCGCCAATCGTCAGCGGCAAACTGAAAACCCAATTGCACCGCGATCAACCCAATCGTGCACACTGATTTTTCTACGATTCCGTGTATGGATCCTCACATCATCGCGTTTCTCGAGCACTTGACGGGCGAACGGGGCCTGTCCTCGAACACGGTCAGCGCCTATCGCAACGACCTCCGAGGATTGTCCACGTTTATTGAAGACACGTGGGGCGCAGATTCCATGACGGTCGATTGGGATAAATTCGACGAACCACAGATAACCGAGTTCGTCAGTGACCTCGACGAACGCGGCTACTCAAACGCCACGAAATCGCGGAAAATCGCTTCGCTTCGCTCATTCATGCGTTTTCTAAGAGAAGAAGGCGTCACCAGCGATCTGCCTACCCGTCGTTTGAAGGCCCCGAGAGGCGGTAAGCCAATCCCCAAGGCACTCACTCTCGATGAGGTTGGGGACCTCCTGAACTACACCGCCGACGCATCTACTCCCATCGAATATCGGGATCGCGCCGTCATTGAGCTTCTCTACGCTGGCGGTCTGCGCATATCCGAAGTTGTCGAGGTCGACATCAACAACGTAAACTTCGACAGCTCGACGATCCGTATATTCGGAAAAGGATCCAAAGAGCGCGTCGTACCCGTTTACGACGCGGCGATGGACGCCATCGCAGACTACTTGACCATCGGTCGACCAAAACTGGGCAGATACCAAGACCCGGATGCGATTTTCCTCAACGCACGCGGTTCACGTATCACTCGACAAGGCCTCTGGTTGCAACTCAAGAAGATCGCCTTCGGAGCCGGAATCGCTAAACACATCACACCGCACATGCTCCGCCACAGCTTCGCCTCTCATCTGCTCAACGGTGGAGCGTCTCTGCGGCACGTCCAAGAACTCCTCGGGCACGAAAACATTGCGACCACCCAAATCTACACGCACCTCACAACCGAACACGTCCGCAGAGAATACGACGCCGCGCATCCCAGGGCTTGAAACCGAGATCGCAAAACCTCGGCGATCGACCAAGTTCAGATCGCCAAGACCGAAAACCCGATCGCCAACATTATGTACTGAGCCAATGAGAAACCCAACGCCGCGGCGCCGAGACGTTGGAGCCACATAACCTCGTATTGCCAAATCGAACCCAAGCCGAACAGGAGCATCGGTGCCGGTGCGATTACCCAGCCGATTTCGCCCATGTACTCTTTCAAGGTGATCGCCGATGTCAACGTGATGTTCAGCAGCAACGCACCTACGGCGAAACCGCCAACCGCAAGGATTAAGAGCACCGCGTACGATGTTCTCTCCTCGTCGTCCAAATCCTCCGATACGTCTCGAAAAAAGACATCTTCGTCCTCTTCGATCTCCGGTTTTATAGGTTCAGACGTCTCCTCAGCTTCGCGATCAGCCTCTTGCATGAATTACCCCGTTCCAAATGTCTGGCGAATCAGTTGTTCGGTGCTGTAGATTACAGTCAATCTTCAAACTCGGCCCAGATCCCCTTAGCATATTCGAGCGAAATGCCGTCCTTGTGCCACTGATCGCCGTTCTGGGTGCCTTCAATAGCCATGTATCCGCTGTAACCGGCATTGGCCATCGCCGATATTGCGTACCGGTAGTCTACCTCGCCGTCTTGCAAGGGCACGCGTATGAAAACGGTTCGCTGATTCTCAGGATGATAGACACGGTGCAGGTTTTTGCAGTGCCAATACTTCGAGATCGGTGCTAATGCATCGATCGCCGCGTCGTAGTCCTCTTCCGGCACGTCGTACGTCCAGACGATGTTGCCGATATCGGGGTTGATGCCGAAGTTTTCGCGGTCGATCATGTCGTTGATCAACACTGCTGACCACGAGTTATCGACCGGGGAGTTCTGGTGCACCTCAATGGTTACATCGACATTGTCGGTCGAATCACAAACCTCTTGAAAAGCCGAAGTCAGAGAGTCGTAGACCCACATCTCGGCGTCTCTGCTGGCATCTTGGGACTTGGGCCACCCGCTGACGCTGCCGGGAATCGACCCTGGTGGGTGCCCAGGATAACGAGCCGGCGCACTCAACGCGCCATTGACCACTTCCGCACCGACGTTCTCGGCATACTCGACCGCACGCATCAGCTTTTCGCGGTTCTGCGGACCGTGCCTCGCTTCAGTCAGCGTACCGCCAGAGCGGATAGCACCGACCTTGAGACCGTGCGACCGCACGCGTTCGCCGAATTGGGATATCGACTTGGCGTCGCCCAGCTTGTCCAGCACCTCGAATCCACACTCCAAGGCGTCGAATCCCGTGTCGCGTGCACGGTCCAAGAATTCGGGGGTGTAGTTATCTGGGTGCACATCCCAAGTGTCTACAGACTGTGGATATAGCGTGAATCGCCGGTGGGCGTAGCAGAAGCGCATGACGTTCCTTGTTCCTCTATTGCATTACATGGCGCATCGCCATCGACGACGCCGTTAAATCCATGCGTTCGCAGTTTAACACCCGAACGCGGTGTCGCAACACCGCTTCACACGACGATGATCACATTCGAGTCATCAAGCTGCCTCGACTACCTCCGACGGATCCTTCTCTCTTGGCACGACCTCATCGGAGATCGTTTTTCCCAACTCTCTCTCGGCCACTTTCAACGAATAAGCGGTTTGTATGTTCATCCACATGCGCGCCCCGGAACCGAAGTAGCGTTCCAGACGCAACGCAAATTCAGCATCCACATCGCGTTCGCCGCTCAGGAACGCCTGTAACTGTTCGAAAGGCACTGCCAACATCTCTGCGAACCGTTTCCTATCGATATTCGTGTATTCAAGCTCGTCCAACAACAACTCGCCCGGATGTATCGGCGGCAAGCCGTTTTTGATCTCTCGGGTGTATTCATCCCTTTTCATCACGTTGTTACCTCAGACACGTTGTTACCTCAGATTCAGTGGTAGTCGACAATTTCAACATCGTAGGCTTCGTTGTTCGACCAGCGAAAACAGATCCGCCATTGGCGATTGACCCGGATCGAATACTGGCCCTCACGATCCCCCCGTAGCTTTTCAAGTCTGTTGCTTCGGACACCCGACAAGTTACGCAACGTGGTCGCACCGTCAAGATATCGTAACCTGATCCTCGCTTGTCGCTCGAACGATTGGCAGTCTGCTACGAATTCGTCGGCATGCAGCCGCTCCGTCCGTCGATCGCGGAAACTCTTTATCGCCATCCAATACCTTTCTCAATATAACATCTGTTCGCTTTCAAAGCCCGTCACACAACCACGACTATGTGTACCATGAACCCGTCTACTCATTCGAAACAAATGGCGAACTGTCAATCGACACCCTCGAGGCTCCCCAAATGAAAATCACCGACCTCCGTGCATACGTCGTACGCGCTCAAGAATCGCGACCATGGATGTTTGTCGAAATCGACACCGACGAAGGCATCACCGGTTACGGAGAATCCACTAACGTAGGCGGTGGTGGTGCCATCGTCATCGCCCAGACCTATGCCTTACTGAAGAACGACCTTGTCGGTCAAGACTTCTCCGAAGGACTGATCGGTCAAGACCCCAATCACATCGACCGCATCTGGCACCAAATATACCGACGCTTCGGGACCTTGGGCTCCCGCGGATTCGCCACTACTCTGGCCAGCGGAGTGGACATGGCCCTTTGGGACATCAAAGGCAAAGCGCTCGGAAGAACCGTCTACGACCTCCTCGGCGGTCCCATGCGTGACTCGGTGCCTCTCTACTCGCATTGCGGCCCAGCCGATGATATAGATGCCTGCGTCGCCGACGCCAAGGCACAGGTCGCCCTCGGTTATCAGGCTTTGAAACTTGACCCGTTTTCGCCTGAAATGGGTGCCAAGCACCGCCGATACATCGACGGCAAAATCTCAGCCGCTGCCGGCGCTCACGCTGAAGACCTGATGGCCGCGCTCCGAGAGAGTCTCGGTCCAGATATCGAGTTGATGATCGACGCCCACGGAAACTTCGACGTCTCGACCGCCACTGACCTTTGCAACCGGATGATGCCTTACAACTTGACTTGGTTCGAGGAGCCTTTGCAACCCGAAAGCCTCGAAGCACACCGCCAACTTCGCCGCAACACCGACATCAACCTCTGCATCGGTGAGCGGAAATTCACCCGGTGGGACTTCCTACCGTACCTGACCGAAGGTCTCGTCAATTACATCATGCCCGACATCTGCTGGACCGGCGGAATCTCCGAAATGAAGAAGATCGCGCACCTCGCCGAAACCTTCTACATCCCCATTTCACCGCACGACGCGTCAGGTTCTTTCAACGTAATCTCCGGCGCACACGTCTTGATGAACGTGCCGAACATTTACCGCCTCGAGATGAATCACCACGCGGTCCCTTCGTACAACGCTTGCCTAACCGAACCGCTTGACATACGCGATGGTCACCTCCACCTCTCCGATAAACCCGGACTCGGTTACGAACTTGACCGAGACTACATCGAGTCTCACCTTGACACTCAATGGGCCGCGTTAATCTCGTAGCCCATCACATCGCACCACCATTCGGAACGACGCATCAACGACCTCCACTCAAACGCAACACCCCCGACCCGTCGCGAATCGCGTCGGGGAATTCGAACCCTGATCCATATTCTCCCTCGCTGGCTTCAAGCCGATATGAGTCGCAAACATTCGCATCCTCGGATTCGAACGACCATTCCAACTGGTAGCTCGGGATCGTGTAGTCTTTTGTGTCCACCTGTAGCTGCACGCCTAACTGAGTGTTCTGGCTCCATCCCGTACGTACATCGGCACCTTCCAAAGAAACCTCGATCGACACTATTCCGTCGTCTTCAGAAATCACCGTCAACTCGGCATCGTCACCGTACAAAACGATGCTGGATAGCATCGTAAGCGGACTTGAGAACGAATCCCGGAAACCCAATCCCTTCAGGTTCGCCGTCCCCGGTATCGGGCGCCACTGCCCCTCAATCAACGCCCAGTACTCGATTAATTGCAGCCGGGATTGCGAACGGACGAGGAACAGGTCGATCTTTTCATCGTTGAAGTGAACCCAACGCGACGCGCGCGGCCTGAATCCGCCTATCGAGTATTGAGCATCGTCAAACAAGATATCGCATTCTGTCCATCCCCCTGAGATTTGGTAACTAGCGGAACCCGCGTCCATCATCGTCGCGTGGGCCCGACGCAGTACTTCCGCCGTGGTGATTTCAGATTCCTCCACCCGATCCAACATTTCGTCCGCGAAAACTATCAACTCGCCGACCTCGTTGAAGCGCATTCCCGGTTTTACCAAGGTGTGCGACGTAATCCGTAGCAACGCCGCGTCTGTACGACCCAGCGTGGTGTAGTCCAGCGAGTCGTAACCCATCACGCTCGTCCGGTCAGCGTGGCGATGCAACATACCCGTCAACGCATGGATCAACTCGTGCAACGCGATGCTGTATATCATGTGGTTGCGACCAGATTCCGTGTACGTTGAATACGGTGGCCAAACCACTAAATCTCCCGACAAGATCGTCCCGTCAGCACCAACATCGAAACTGGTGCAGCCTGCCGCAAAATTGCATCGTAGAGCACTTATCCGTTCGCTCCGAGACAGACCCAGATAGGCGCGCAACTCAGACCTTGATTTATTTGCGACCCGCTCAAACTCGACGTTGAGCAACGGCGCGACATATTCCAGCACCTCGTCGAATATCGCGACATACTCTGGGTCACCCTCAGTCCAGATCAGTATCGGCTTTCCGATCTGCCATTTCGTCACGAATTCGTTACGCCATCCGCCGCAACCTACACCCAAATCACTTCGCGTTTCTCTTCGAACGTTCGATCGATCGCTGAAACAGTCCCAGATTTCTCGATCGACCCCCAAGACGCGTTCCGGCACCACTGCCTCCGCCGTCAACTCTATGTCCTCGCCTTGGGAAAAATGCAACATCGTCTCACCTTTCGGAACCCTGACGACGTGCTGCGAAACGTTAGGTTCAATCGACGGATCGAGCGAAACCGATAGATCACCGCCGCAATCGACAACAACCTCGCCCGATTGCGAACAGGACACCGATATCTGTAATTCACCGACAACGAGATCGCTACCCACATTCACCATCGTCGTCTCAAAAACCGCATTCGCCGACCCATCGCTCCAGTACCGAAACTCTTCTGCGTCCGAAACCGCCGACAACGACCACTCCAACGGCGGTCCCTCGGGTACCTCAATTGTCGTCTCGATCACATTGTCCTCTCCCCACCTGAATCCATCGTCATTCCCACCCGCGTAGATCGTCGCTGCAACGCTGCCGACCTTCACCCAAACCGTGAAGTCAACAGTTGCGGTTGTACCAACGTCAATTGGTCCCGTCACGGTCAATCCTGAGCAGAAATCGTCCGCACACTCAACTCCCACCGGCAGGCGTCCAGTTCGAACGACACCGACGTTGCCAACCTCCAAAGATATCGACACCAACCCCCGACCATCTGTGTGCCATTTGACGGTTTCGATCGAATTCACACTAACTTCCAGCTCCACGAACTCGACATCCAACGCAAATTCGACGACGTTGTTCTGCACAGCATCCTCGACCGATACCGTCGACGCTGTCATCTGGAATCTGTAAACCCCGGGAGTTATCTCGAAACTAGCCACCGCAGACACGCTGCCACCAACGTCCAACGACTCGACGAGCTGACCGAAATCCACTTCGCCTTCCTCACCGTCATCAACCCGTTCCCATCGACCCGTCAACTCGACCTCCCTAGCGAGACGGTCCCCTTCATTAGTCACATTAACGTCAAACTCCACAATCCCTCCCGTCACTACCCGTCGATCGCCCACCGCAAGCGAAAGATCGACTGCCGCAACATGAATCTCGGTCTCATGCACCGTTTCGCCCACCATCACGTCCAACGTTCGATCTCCCGGCGCCAATTCGAATCGGAACGTGAACCTCAAATCTTTTCCAGCCGCCAATTCAGTGACGATGTACACCAACGTTCGTTCGCCATTTTCAAGTTGATACTCGATCCGCTGAGCTCCCTCGAAGTACCCGTCGCCCGAATTCTCGACCGTAACCAGCGCCTCGTACCGTACTGTGGTTGACAACTCTGCGATTTCGGTAACCTCCACATCCGAAACTCGCAACACCGCTTCCGGACCCTGCGCATCGACACCTGATGCAACGCCGAACGAGGCCAGCGCAACCAAAAACAACCCAACCGAAACAATTACTGCGATCCGCGGCCTCATCCGGATCATCCTAATTCGACGAAGTTAATGGAACCGCTAACGATTTAGTTGCCGACGACTCGTGAACCGCCGCGCACTTCGGACGGGATGATCAAACTCGTGCCATATTCGATCAAATTCGCCTCGACCGAATACTCGTCACAAGCCAACCCTCGCACATCGAACAGCCAATCCATCGAGAACGTTGTTATCTCGTAGTTGGTCAGATCGACGTTGAATGTCGCCGAGAACAGTGCCTGTTCATCAGTCCATTCAGGGGTCGCGTACCCCCGAATACGCTCCACCCGGAACTCGATTTCGTCATCCGTTCGACCAAGCTCGATTAGCGTTTCATTGCCAAAATACAAGACCGAAGTCAGTAACACCATCGGATCGGAATATTGTGGCGACCACGCCGTTTCTAGCGCCAGATCCTGATCATCTGTGGCTGAGAACCGTCGCCAAGATCGGGTGCTGCCGTTCCAGTACTCCGCCCTCCCGTCTTCCGACCGCCAGAACGCGTACAGCCGCTCAGAAGCATCGGTTAGCCGATAGTGCAGACCGCGATGCGAGCTAAACTCGGACACCGTCACTTGCGATGGCCCAAACCGGCCCACGCACGTCCCGCCTGACCAACCTCCGTTCATGTTGTAAAGAACTGTTTCGCTGTCGTGCATTTTCAGACGCGCTTGTTCGATGATTTCCAAATTCGTCAACTGCTCCGGCTCTTGAGGATCTAAAATCTCATCCGCAAAAACAACCAACGCTTCCACGTCCGCAGTTCTGTCGCCACTCTTAACCAACGGGCTAGTCAAAATCCGCACCAATTCACGGTCAGAAGCGCTCATCTCATTGAAGCGCAGTCCCTTATCGATGCTCAATACGCTGTCAGGCACATTCCGGTAGCTCATTGGCACCAAAACCTGCAACAAGCCATGCAGCATCGCATACTCGACCGTGTCGTTGATAATCCGGAGCTGTCGCAAGCCAGCATCTTCGACCTGGAAGATCACTATCTCCGCCGTAACCACCTCGTTTTCGTCGTTAGTCTCATAGTTCATGCATCCCCAGAAACCCTCACAACTGCTAAACCCGAGCGCCCTTGCATCATCCGAGCTGATCCCCACATAAGCCGCGATATCGGCCCGCCTCTCCTCGGCCACCAGTTGGTAGTTGAAGTTCAGCTCAGGAGTCAATTCCTGCAACATATCCTGGAACAACTCCGAATACGCAGACAGACCGTTGATCCACACAGTCACCGGTCGGTCCGGTGACCATTTTTTGATGATGTCGCCGTCGCGACCGCTGCAATTCCCGCGCGGGAACTCGTCGATCTGTTGCGTCCGCGAAAAACATTTCCAAAGCTCGCGGTCGACGCCAACGATACGTTCCGGAACTGATATCTCTACCGAAGTCGACAACATTTTGTTGATGCCTTCGACCACCGGTCCCTCAAGCCGCAACTCAAGCTCGCCAGTCGGTGCACGAATATCCAATGTCCCATCAACCGGTCCGTAACCGTCACGAAGGTCCAATGTCACAACATCTCCGCAACCCGATAAAACCTCACCATCCTCGACACAAACCACCGCGATCGGATATTCGCCCGGTATCGGCTCCGCACCATCGTTGCGCAACGAGACCGACACAGACACCGATCCTTCGCCATCGCTAAAGTAACCGTTCAACACCGCCTCGGCGCCAAACACCGGTTCAATATCTGGCTGCAGCGGGACCTCAATCGTGAGCGGTATCGCGTTTTGATCACCCCACTCGAACCCATATTCGAGTTCACCGGCAAACAACGTGATTGACGAAACACCCTGCGGTACCACTGCATCAATCGTGCCTGTGATCTCACCTCCCGGAGCCAGATTCTCTACCACGACCTCACCCGTACAGGTTTGATCTGGCACTTCAGGACAAGCTACTGCAACCTCGAATGCACCGCTGTTGGCGACACCAACATTGCTCACCGCGAACCCGATCTCCACTTCCGCGGACCCACCTCGGATGAATCCCGTCACCTGTGCGGAACTCGCCCGGACATTCAACGTAACGTAGTCAACTTCAATATCGAACTCCGCCGTATTGTTCGAGAGATTCGCTTCCCGTTCATCCGCCGACGCAGTAACTGCAATCGTGTGTTCGCCCTTCGGCAACTCAACGTTGAACGTAACTTCCGCGATCGCGCCCGGTTCCAACGGTTGAATCGTCGCCACCACGTCATTCAACGCGATCAACTGGATCGGACGTGACTGCAGGGTTCCGCTGTTCGTCAGTATTACCTTTATCGCGATCACCTCGTCCGCCAGCACCTGATACGAAACCGGCGATATCGAAACATCCGAAACCAGCAGATCCAACGCCACGAGAGAATCTGAATCGTCCACACTCAACTTGACAACCTGCTGTCCGGGGTCAAGGCGCACATCAAAAACCAAAGTGGTCATCTCACCACCGTCCAACGGAGGGACATCCGCTACCGCGATCGCGGCAGCCCCGTTGATCGAAGCGTTGATCGGCGTTCCAATGTCCCGACCTGCCTCGCCTTCATTCACCACACTCAAAGTGAAACGGACCGCTATTTTGTCGCCTTCCGCGCCCCTGCTTTCCCATCCCAAGGAATCGATGCGGTAAACCGCCGGGATTGCTGTCGCCGTAGGTGTCGGAGGAATCGGCGTCGCGGTCGGAGGCACCGGCGTAGAAGTCGGGGGTATCGGCGTCGCAGTAGGTGGAGGTGTAGGAACCGGCGTGGCGGAAGGCGGCACTGGTGTCAGCGTCGGCGTTGGCGGTACCGGTGTTGCCGTGGGAGGGACAGCAGTGGCCGTCGGCGGTACCGGTGTCGAGGTCGCTGGCACCTCCGTCGCCGTTGGAACCGGTGTCGGCGGTACCGGAGTCGGAGTCCGCGTCTTAAATGGCTCCGCGGTCGGCTCCTCTTCGGATGAGCAGCCAACAACCGCAACCAACCCAACCAACAACATCGCCAAAACCACACTCGATCCAACCACACGGGATATCCCGGTAGCTCGATGACTCGTCTCTTTAAACACCGAATTCAACTGCGATCGATCTCCCAGCACAATTTGGCCAATAACAAGAGTCTAGACAACCGTCATTGGCGGAATCCATGTGTCGCTACGCGTTCGGATTCGAACCAATTATCTACCGCCTCAACGAGATCATCCACCAACCCGTCCGCCTGCGAATCATGACTCTCCTGGTCTCGCAATCCGGAGACAGTCGACTAACCTACAGCTTCATCCAGACGAACCTCGGCCTGACCGGCGGCAATCTCACCACTCATCTTCGAAAACTTGAAGACGCCGGTTACCTCCAGATCGAAAAGGAGTTTCACAACCAGAAACCCCGCACCTGGATTCGAGCCACACCAACCGGCCATCAAGCATTCGCGGATTACTACGCCAATCTTCAAAAAGTGCTCGGTCTGTGACGGCCCTGACACTCGACCAAGGTCAGCAGACTAATACATGTGCGGCTGCATCGCTTGCGCCAACGTCAGCTCGATGTCCTGAATCGCATGCATCATCTCCTGACCGATCAGGTCCAACTTGCGAACCTGTTCGATCCGTGGCGCTACACGTTCAAGTTCGCTCGAAGTGAAGATACTCTTGAAAATCCCGCACGCGTCGGCCAAGGCGATAATCACGATGTCACGCGGATCGGGGATCTCATCGCTGAACAATACCGCCATGATCCGGAGCTTCACCTCACGTTGCGCCTCGCCGTCTATCGTCGGATATCGCCGCGACTTGAAAACCCACATGAACCGGTCTTCCGCCCTTTCCAATATCCCCTGATCCACCAACCGATTCAACGCATCTTCCCGCAACTCGTCGCTCCTCGTCGCCGCGCGCTCCAACCAGAAGCGCGTGTCATGCCCCCCTACATCTGCGATATCGGCCAACGTCGGGTCCAGCAAACTGTCACCCGTCGGGGTCGAGTCAATTAGCATCAACTTTTCCAGATCGGTGTCGATCCGGTTTTCCAAGGCCAGATCCATCAACACACCCCCGGCCAAAGCGTAGTCCATCGAGATGTTCGACAGACGCGCAAAACGACCATCTTCATCATTCAGAAGTAGAAGAACTATCTCTTCAGCGAATCTCAGCATTTAAGCACCCCCAGCAATGTGGTCAAATACCCGCGAACCATGAGCATCTGACAGATTGTGATGATACTCACTATCAACATTCTACGCCCAACGCCATCCTCACCACGGAACTCCGAGCTCGTGACTGATGGCCACCATTTACCTCAATTTTCACTACGAAATTCGACAAAACATAGTGGAATGAATGGTCACACGCGCTATAATGCGCGCATTGACGCGCCAAGCATCCTAGGGATTGGAAATGACCAAGACAGTAAATCACGTCGTAAAGCGGCCGGGACGTCGACACGGCGACCCACAGACGGCGATACCGGTTGCGGAGGAGTTGGTGACTGTACCAGGCTCGCCCGTCATCGACGGTGATGTCTCCTATTACAGCCGAGAAGATCCGATCGAGTCCCAAACCGTGGAGAAATCGGCCGACCGCGAGTGGGGATGGACCGTCTACATCAAAGAGGTCTACGACTACCGGAAAAAGCATGACGAGGTGAGCGAGCCACTGATCGAGGCGGCATGGGTCTCCGGTGATATCAAACCGACTGCTGAGCCAGACCCGGAACACGACGTAACTACCGACATCCGCGACAAAGCCCGTGAGTTGGGTTTCGGCGAGGTCGGTTATACGAGGTATGACCGCAGATACACCTACGCCAGCAAAAAGAGTTGGGTCAAATTCAATCACGCAATCTGCTTGGCGTTAGAGCAGGACTACTCGCAGACGCAGTCGATACCTAGCTTGGAAGCGGAGTTCGCCCACTTCGGCACCTACGAGATCGCCGGAGCTCTCGCGCTCGATCTCGCAGAGCACATCCGCTCACTCGGATACCACGCGCAGGTTCACAGTCCAAACGACAACAGCGGCGCATTCATCCCGTTGTTCGTCGAGGCGGGTCTCGGTCAGCTTGGCGCGAACGGACAGTTGCTGTCTCCCCACTTCGGCTCACGCGCTCGTTTGATGCTGATTACCACCGATGCACCGGTCGTTCACGACGAGCCGGTTGACTACGGGATCAACAAGTTCTGTGAAGAGTGTCAGGTCTGCGTAGTCCGCTGCCCAGCCCGCGCGCTTCTGCGTGAGAAGGTCTGGTACCGCGGCGTCAAGAAAAACAAGCTCGTCTACGACCGCTGCCGACCCGTCATGGTGACATATGAGGGTTGCGCCGTCTGCATGAAGGTCTGCCCGATCCAGCGCTACGGCATGAAGCCGGTGATGGAACACTACATCGAGACAAGCGAGATCCTCGGCAAGGGCACGCCTAACTTGGAGGGTTACGAGCTTCGAGGCAAGGGATACTTCGGCCCTGGCGAATTGCCACATTTCAAAGGCAAGGATTTCGAATTCCCCCATGGGACCAAGGAAGAGTGGCTGTTCGAAGAGTTCAAGAAGAAGGTCGAAGAGAACGGCGGAACTCCTAATGCCGAAGCTGTGGAGTTCGCGAATGAACTTTCACGGATGGTGAAAGCAGGTGTCTCGCGGACCGACGAATAGTTCGCCGTCGCTAATCCCGAACCCCAACCAATGACAAAGTTCCCCGGATGACGATGTTCCAAAAAGACACGCTCGACGCCTTATTTGCGGACCTAGAAGTTAGTTTCGCCAGTACCGCCGATTACGACCTGTTGTTGCGCGATGCGCATCTCGGCATCGCATTGTCGGACGCCGGTCGAGACTTCGACGCGCAAGTCGACCAGCGCGTCGCTGCGCTGATCGAGAAGCATCGGGACGACAACTAACCCTTCCCCTTTTTGGGAAACATCATTCACTCCTTCCATCTCAGTTCATACACATCAGATTCGGTGTGATCGGCCGAATTGGTAAAATGCAGAGTAATGAGCAGGTGTTAGCAAGAGGAAAATATGCGGAATTCGGATACTGCCGTGCCAACGCGATCATCCAATAGACCTACAGTTCCCACACGTCCGACGGAAGAGATCGCACGGCTGGGCAAGGAGATATACGACCGAAACATCCGGACACTGGTAGAGGCTGATCACCATGGCGAGGTCGTGTCTATCGATGTCGACAGTGGCAGTTGGGCCATCGGCGAGGATGTGCTAGAAGCTGTCAACCGCTTGCGAGGTGAGCGTCACAACGCCATTAATATCTTGAGCGAGCGGGTAGGCTACCGTACCCTGCGCAGTTTCGGAGCCGGTTCTGTCCGGAGAACCGTTTGATAGAGGGCATGGTCAACTCGGCTTATCAAGCCGTAATAAACCTCACAATCCAAGGCCCCACAGGACACACCAGGGATATCGAGGCAGTCGTCGACACTGGTTACAACGGCTTTTTGACGTTGCCGTCTGTTATGGTCAGCGAACTGGGGCTTTCATTCGTCAGCATTAGCAGAGCGACGTTGGGCGACGGGGGCGAAGTATCGTTTCCCTCCTACGGCGTCACCTTGCTATGGGACAACCGACCGATACGCATAGAGGCAGATGCTACGGGCAATCTCCCGCTTGTAGGGATGCTCTTGCTCAATGGATACAACCTGAACATGGACATCGAACGATGCGGAACCGTCGTCATCCGCGCCAAAGAGTAGCCGCCCAGCAAAACACGGAATCACTGGCGACCCTCGATCTGCACCGTGACGATGTCCACGCCGTGGAACTTCTGGTGACGAAGCGCGGCAGCGTGATGGCGAAGTAATCGGAACGAGAGATCATCCACGGTCGGCACCGTGGGTTCATCCGTCAGAAACGCCAACTGATCTTCAATGTTGTCCTGACGCGTCGTCGCTACGAATTCAAGCTCTACCCTATCCGTCCCCGGCCGAGCGACTACGACCAGGCGAGGAGGTTTTGAGTCGTCAGCAATTTCCTCATCGGTTAACAGGCTCGAGAGCGTTTCTTCTCCCACCGAGCGCAGGCGAGTTGACGACTCCGAGTCCCAGTTGAGGCTGGACGCCACTTTAACGAGAAAGTCATCGATCGCCCCCAGCGAAGACATGTCCAACGTCACTTCGAGACGCGCGCGCCGTTTGCTCATGACTTCCAGCAGCAACGTCATCCCGACCGCGACCACCGCACCTATCGTTACACCGTTGCCGAGGAGTCCGCCCAACTCATCGCCGAATATATCGCGGGTGATCGGGTGACCGTGGAGACCCAAACCCAACGCACTGGCCAGCGCGACCACCAGAACACGCCGCGGGTCAAGTCCGTCTCGCAGGATCGTCTGCCATCCGCTCACGAACAGCATACCCATGGCGAGCATCAGGTACGCCCCCAATACGGGCCCGGGGATGGTCAACAGCAGAGCCGCGAATTTCGAGAAGAGGGCAAGCACCAAAATCACAACCGCCACACCGATCCCGACACGCCGGGCCGCGACGCCAGTCAGACTGATTAGCGATTGACTGTATGAAGAATTAGCCATCGTGGGCAGCGTGCCTGCGATACCGGCCAAAAACATCCCAACGCCATTGACGCTTACCATGCCCTGAATCTGACGGAAATCGATTGCCCGTGGTCGACGCCGAGAGGCCTGTTGGATAACCACCCCGTCGCTGATCGTCTTGAGACCGAGAACCAAGGTGAGAATCGCAAACGATGGCAGGAGCACCCAGAACTCCTTGCCCGGCGTGAGATCGAAACTCAATTCGGGCACCGCGGGAATACCGAACCAGCCAGCGTCTGCAATTCGCCCGCCATCGAGCGCACCGAACGCCGCGGCGGCGGCACAGCCCACAAGGATGCTGATCAACGGCGCAACCAAACGCCAGCGGCCGCTGGCGCGCAACGTCGCTATCACCGAGGCCAACAGCGTCACTCCGGCAATCGCCGGACCAGCGATCGCCGGTGTTCCCGTCGGCAAGTCGCTGACGGCTTCAAATGCAATGGGCAACACGCTTACTGCGATCAACATCGTCACGGTGCCCGAAACGACCGGCGTCACAATGCGCCGCAGAGTCGGTAACCACCAGGAGAGCGCGACCTGCATCAAACTGCACACGACCATAAGGCTCGCGAACGTCGCCAATCCCGCCGTCGTGACCGTCAAAACCATAATGGCGATGAACATCGCAGCGGGCCAACTGAGCACTACGTGCCCCGCACCGAATCGACGCAACTGCAAAGCCTGCAACGCCGTGATCACAGCGCAGATTATCATCGCGGCAAAAACACCCCAAGTCAGGAATTTGTCGCCAAGCCCAGACGAGCGAATCGCTATCGCGACGTTCAGAACCACCGGCGCGAGCACCAACAAGGCTCCCTGCGATCCCACCACCAATGCGATGGACGGGGGACAGTCCTCATTCGGCTCAAATCGAATGGATTCTTGGGTGTTTCCAGTAGTCAACTCTCAACCAATCGCGTCATTGTTCTCCAACAAAGACGACTATTGGAATTTGTCTTAATCAGTTGTCTTGGAGATTAAAGCACATTGGAAGCCAACGCTCACCTCTCGCGCAGCGCGAATGGTTGCTGTGCATAACCTCCCCCTTGATGTCCAAGGGGGAATTAAAGGGGGTTTAGACTTGGCGTTTCGCTTTGTACTCCCTTGCCCCGCCCCTCTGGATTCCGGCTTTCGCCGGAATGACGGTGGGTTGGCGCGGGATTGACGTGGGGCTTTCGCGGGAATGACGAGGGTTTGGCGCGGCAATGACGGCAGTCAACCACAACCCCTCATCCTTAAAATCCTTCCCCATCCTTCGCATCCTAGTTCAAAACGCGACACCCGTCATACCCGCGCCACTCTACGTCATACCCGCGCACGCGGGTATCCAGAGAAAAACAAAGCACGCCATTACCCCTCTCCGCCGCCCCTCTGGATTCCGGCTTTCGCCGGAATGACGAATAGCCCCCCGTCATACCCGCGCACGCGGGTATCCAGAGAAAGGCAAAGCACGCCATAGTTCGTGTGGTATTGTGGGAGATATTGTATGATTCAGCGCAATAACAAGGACAAGGATATCCCCGCCATGCCCTCTACCCCCCCCCCCAGAACAACATATGTTCTTTTTTATTCAGTAGGCCCCCAATGATGCGGGCCGCCTCCCTTTTCCGCCTCTCCCCGCTCCTGGCCCTGGTGCTGCTGCTCGGCGCGCTATTGGTGTTCCACGCCTCGCCGGCCGGGGCGCAGAGCAGCGTGCTGGTCAGCAACATCGGGCAGACGGACTTAACAGGCACAAACGCAACCAGCATCAGTTTCTCTGACACCCACGCACAGCGGTTTACCACGCGAAGCAATCCCGCCGGCTATGTGCTGGGAAGTATCGAGATGCACCTGTCCGGCACCATTAGCGCGCAACAGATTGCGGGATTGCGCGCGGAGTTGTGGTCAAACAGCGTCACATCCCCGAATGCGAAAATCGTTAGCCTGACGGCGCCATCGGCTCTCACGAACGGAATCGCGACCTTCACGGCG